>JABLTS010006968.1_pt1 | contig 43629 bp, 39 predicted proteins | sample 7160081 | NCBI WGS metagenome assembly JABLTS01 (sample SAMN14651231, study PRJNA627086) | human gut metagenome | isolation source: feces | host: Homo sapiens | reverse complement strand
CTACGTTCTCTGATGTGCGTATATCTTTGTGGTGGCTCATGTATTGAGGATATTTCAACACACCTTATGAAACATTTGTCTCTTCATCCAACTCTTCGTACTTGCAGCGCTATTTGAGGTTATATAAATAAGGTGTAGCTTCTCATATCATAAAGGTAAATACAAAGTTATAATAAAATAACATCTTTGCAAGTTTTTCCTCAAAAAGTTTATCTATGACTTTAATACCCGATGAGAATATTAACAGATGACGTGGACTGAGCATAAAAAGAAGATATAGTATAAAAAAACAGAACCCAATCATCTCGATTGAGTTCTGCATACCTTGAAAACATACTTATACTATTATCTGTCACCTAAAGAATCACATAATACTTACTTAACTAAAAAACCTTGTAAACTTTATGACATCCATCGTATGAGTCAAGTCCTTATTAGAGCACTTTTAATGTAATGCAAAGATAATCAACATTAACAAAAAAGGCTTGTAATATGAAAGAAACAATTCTTTGTGATTTGTAAAATCTTAAAAAAACACCTTTTTATCCATGCCATCACGTCAAAAAATGATAGTTAAAAGCCCAAAATAACAGTTTGTTGTAACTGATAATCAGAATTTTGCATTTTTGAAACATCTTTTTTGAATTATGATAAAGCTTTTCGGATAATTTGTGTAACTTTGCAAAAGATTATCAAAAGATCTCTGCAAGATAAGTTATAAACCAAACCTACCAATATGATGTCACCCAACTTGTTTTACCAAGATTTTTTGCTGTGCATAGGAGTGGCAAGTCTGATTTTCGGACTGTTTCTTCTCTTCTTTAAGGCACCAGCCAACAATATTTACCAACCTTACCGACGTTCAAAGAGTCTTTTGGCGGCAGGCTATCTTGTCATGAGCCTCAACATTATGTTTTGGGGCATCACTTTCGATGATAGGTTTACCAAGCCCGATGTGTTGGATATTTACAACGAGATCATTGCCATTTATCTGCTCTACATTATATTCAACTATGCGCTCTGCAATCTTCTGGACCATCACTATCTTACCCGTCGCCGGCTGTTGACGGATGCCTTCAGATGGGTGGGAGTCATAGCGATAAGCGCCTTGTCAATGTTGCCACTGTTCGAGAAGATAAGATGGGGAATTGCAGCACTCATCTCGTTCCTGCTTATCGAATACATTGTAAGTTTCCTTTATAAGTTCCGCAAACTTTATCTGCACAACGACAAGGTGATGGCCAACTATTTCGCTGACGATAAACGCAGATTTGTGGCATGGACCAACCGACTCATCTTACTCATGGTGGTATATGGCCTGCTGGCATTTATTTCTATTTTCCAGGGAATATGGTTCAACTTCTTTTTCCAATGCTATGCTTTGGTCTTCAATTTCTTCGTTGTCATCAGTTTCCTGAATCACTGTCAGCCCTATGGCGACATAGAAAAAGCCTATATGGAATGGGAAGAACAGGAGAAGTCAGTCTGTCAGCCGGAAACATCCCACAGCAATGTGTTGTATCACCTGTTGGAGAGCAAACTGAAAGTCTGGGTTGCCCGGGAGAAATATACCGAGCCCAACCTTACCCTCGATTCTCTTTCCACCTATGTGGGAACCAACCACACCTATCTCTCACGCTTTCTCAAGGAGACTCATGGCGTGAACTTCAGCGAGTGGGTTTCGGGCTTGCGTGTGTCGAAGGCCAAGGAGCTGATGCGGAAGAATCCCAAGGACAAACTCGAAAACGTGGCTTATCTCTCGGGATTCTCTTCTCTCTCTTATTTTTCTAAAGTTTTCTCTCATTTGGAGGGTGTCTCGCCTGCCCGTTGGCGCGACAGCATGTCCTTATAGTCTGACGGTGTGTCATTGAAGAACAGGGCAAACTGTCTGTTGAAAGTAGAGCGCGACGAGAAGCCCGCCATCTGTGATACGTCATTGACACTCAGGTCGAGGTCGGTTCTTTCGAGCAGTTGTGAGGCATAGCGCAGTCGATAACGCGTGATAAACTGGCTAATGGTGAGTCCGCCTCCATAACGTTTGATGGCATTGGCCAGATAAGTGCGGTTGGTACCTAAGCTCGCAGCAAGGTCTTCGGGCTTAAAGTCGGGACTGGCATAAGGCTTATCTTCATCCATCAATTGACAGATACGTACAAAGAGACTTTCCTCCTTGCTGAGTTTGGCCTGCGGTTTGTTTTCCAGTTCCGACAGGAGCGTACGTTCCTGAAGGTGGAGTCGCCTCACAATCGCAGACAAACGTCTGAGCTTATGGCGAAGATCACGTATGTGAAACAAGAGCACCACAATGCACAGCAAAAGGCTAATGCTGACGAAGTGATTACTGATGAAATTCATGTTGATATATATTCTATTTGTAGTATCTGGTTTGTGGAGTCATCAATGCGGAAGTCATCAGCGGTTCTTCTGCCTATCAACCATACGATGCGCTGACTGGCATCCTCTACCACCAACTGTTCTTCCTTCTCGAAGGCATTGCACTTGATGTCTGTTAAGAAGTCGCTTACCAGTTTGCTTCCTTTCATACCGAAAGGGCGGAAACGGTCGCCAGGGATGGTCCTTCTTAAGGTGAGAGGAAACTCTACTTTGCCGGCATCAAGGGTTGCCACCATCGGTTTTCTGCTCGGACAGAAGTCTGGAGTTCTGGCATGGCTTTCCACCTTGATATATTGTCCTTCTGCACAACTGTATTTACCCGTTTCCGGTATCTTGAGAGCACAAGACTGCTTGCCCTTCTCCAAGGCTTTGATGAGAATATCATTACGATCGATAACCACCTGATGTGTAGACGATTGCCATCTTTTGCCTACAGCATCTATACTGTTAAGGATTTCCAGGATAGAGTTCCCCTGGAAGTGATAGGGAGAGAGCAGGGCGTGGAGCACAAACTCAGGACTTGCCTTCGACAGCAATTCCTCCTTGCTAATGGCTGTGATACCCTTGCTGTCGGTCTGGGTAAGACGGCTGTCCGACAAGGTTGCAATGAGCATCTTGTTGGCTTCGGCCAGATGGGTTGCCGTAGTGGCAATGCTGTCGGAAACCGAAGGATTGATGGTGCGAAGCAGGGGCAGAACCTGCAGTCTGATCTTGTTGCGCACCACATCGGGGACCAGGTTGGTACTGTCTGTCACATAGTCCTGTTGCTGCAGAGACAGATACTCCAGAATATCCTCACGGCTCACATCGAGCAGCGGACGCAGTACGTGTCCGTTTCGAGGAGCAATGCCTGTCAGTCCGTTGATGCCCGTGCCCCTTATCAGGTTGATGAGGAGCGTCTCCACGCTGTCGTCGCGATGATGAGCCACACAGACACCCTGCGCCTCCAAGTCCTGGATGAGCTGCTCGAAATAGCGATAACGCAGTTCGCGAGCCGCCATCTCGATGCTTACCTTATGGAGCGAGGCATACTGTTCTGTATCGAAGTGTATGCGATGTAGGGGCACGCCAAGACGTTCGCAGAGTGAGATGCAGAACTGCTCATCGCGTACCGACTCGCTGCCACGAAGGTGGAAGTTGCAATGACAGGCCTCTGTCTTATAGCCCAGATGGAGAAGTGCCAACAACAGCGATACGCTGTCGGCACCTCCCGACAAGGCTATAAGGCATGGTTTGTCCTTGTCCAGCAACTGATGCCGGGCAATAAACTGCTCTACATTCTGTTCGAAACGAGATATATTCATTTACTAATAACTTTCGCTGGGTTCAGAAGTTAGAGAAGCTGTGTTTTCAAGAATTCCTCAGCACGCTCAAGGTCCTGTGGTGTATCAATGCCAACGGTCTCAACATCAGTGGTTCCCACCTTTATCTTGAAGCCATTCTGCAACCACCGCAACTGTTCCAGACTTTCGGCTATCTCAAGTGAACTTTGTGGCAGTTGGGTAATCTGACGCAGTACGTCCTTGCGATAGGCATAAATGCCAAGATGCTTCAGGAAAGGGTAGTGAGTGAGCCAGGAAGACTTTTCTTTTCCTCGTACATAAGGAATGACACTGCGCGAGAAATACATGGCGAAGCCCATATTGTCGACTACGATTTTCGGACTGTTGGGATTCTGTACAGCCTCCATACTCTCGAAAGGTTTTCCGAGTGTGGCTATCTGTGTGGTAGAATCGTCAAAACAATGGCAGATGGTGTCGAGCTGGCTCTTTGCCACAAAGGGCTCATCGCCCTGAACGTTTACCACCACGTCCCATTCGCCTCCTATCTTTTCGATAGCTTCCTCTATACGGTCGGTACCGCTCTTGTGGTCGGTGCGTGTCATCACCACCTGACCGCCAAACGATTTCACAACATCATAGATGCGCTCGTCGTCAGTGGCGACATAAGCAGCCTCGAGCACGGCAGCCACCTTCTCGTAAACATGCTGAATGACAGGTTTGCCACCCAGCAGTGCCAATGGTTTGCCCGGGAAACGCGTAGAAGCGTAGCGGGCTGGAATGATTCCTATAAACTTCATAATCGTATATCTTTATGTTTTAAAATTCTTCAACAGTCTTTGGGTTCAGAACATTTCTCCTTCCTGTCTGTCTACCTTTCTGATTTCCTTCAGGAAGATCTCGCCATATTTCTTACGTTTGTACTCGCCGATACCATGGATCATTCCAAATTGCTCCATGGTGCGCGGCTTGACGGAAGCAAGTTCGTGCAGCGACTGGTCGGAGAGCACGATGTAAGGAGGATAGCCCTGTTCGTCGGCAAGCCGTTTGCGAAGTTGCCGCAATCTTTCAAAGAGCGACCCTTCTGCAGCCTTCGGCTTCTTCGACGACACCTTTCGTGCATGGACCACGGGTATCTCGTCTGTCTTTTTCTGCAGTAGTACCAACTGCACGGGCATCTCACCCTTCAGCACACGCCATCCCTGAGGAGTAACCTTCATCGCTCCATGCTCGTTGTAAGCCACCTCGAAGAATCCCATCTGCAACATTTGCAACAGATAGTCCTGCCAGTCGCGTGCGAGATGGTCTCTTCCTGCACCGAAGGTCTTCAGGGCATCATAGTGGTTCTTCACGACAGCAGGCGAGTGTGTTCCACGCAAGATATCTATGCAGGTACTGATATGTATCTTCTCGCCGGCACGCACCACAGCACTGAGGGCTTTCTGCACCAGCACTGTTCCGTCGAAGGTCTGTGGCGGATGGGCACACACATCGCAATGTCCGCAGTCGTGGGTGGCTTCCTCGCCGAAGTAGTTGAGCAGGATTCTTCGTCTGCATACCCTCGACTCGGCATATTCCTGCATACGCTTCAGTTTCTCCATGTTCACCTCTTTCTGTCCGCTTTCCTCCGCAAAGGAACGCAGTTGGATGACGTCTGCCATCGAGTAGAACAATACCGTGTCGGCAGGAGCCCCATCCCGTCCGGCTCGGCCTATCTCCTGATAGAAACTCTCAATGCTCTTGGGGAGGTTGTAGTGGATGACCCATCTCACATTTCCCTTGTCTATACCCATGCCGAAGGCTATGGTGGCGCATACCACCTGCACCAGGTCCATCTTGAATCGTTCCTGCACCGAAGCCCTTTCCTCAGTGCTCAGACCTGCATGATAAGCCGCGGCATTGATACCTTTCTTCTTTAGCTCCATCGCCACCATCTCAGTATTCTTGCGCGAAAGACAATAGATGATGCCTGCATCACCGGGACGGGCGTTGATAAATCTATAGATATAATGCAGTTTCTCCTGTTTGGTTCCGCCGCGTCTCACCGAAAGACTCAGGTTGGGACGGTCGAAACTGCTGACGAATGTCTTGCCATTCAGGTGCAGTTGCTTCACGATGTCCTGTCGTGTTATCTTGTCGGCAGTGGCTGTAAGGGCAATGATGGGCACATGGGCGAAATGCTCTCTGATGGTTCCCAACTGCGAGTACTCGGGTCTGAAATCGTGTCCCCACTGGCTGATGCAGTGGGCCTCATCGATGGCAAATAGCGAGATCTTAATGTTGCTGAACAGGAAAGGTATCTCGCTGATTAGTTTTTCGGGCGAGACATAAATCAGTTTCAGGTCACCCGACATACATCTGCGGCGTATGATCATCTCGTCGGTGGAGTCGTTGTTGCTGTTCAGCTCGGCGGCAGCGATACCGTTGGCCTTGAGCGTTTCCACCTGGTCGTGCATCAAACTGATAAGCGGCGAGACAACGACAGCCGTTCCTGGCAAGGCAAGGGCAGGAATCTGATAGCAGATACTCTTGCCTCCACCTGTCGGCATCAGCACAAGACAGTCGTTGCCCTGCATCACCTCACGGATGATTGCTTCCTGGTTGGGTCGGAAGAAATTATATCCGTAGTAGTTTCTCAATAGGTCGCTTATTTGCATTTTTATGATAATTTCTGGCAAAGGTAATGATTTTTTTATAAAAAATAAGCAAGATATTTGATAAAATGGGATAAATTCATTATTTTTGCAAGCCTAAATGTAAAACTTTCGTACGTACGTTGCAAAACAACGGGTCACTACGGGTGAAATCCATGGTTTTTATCGTACAGACTAATGATGAATAAACATACAAAACAAATATGGCAAAATATAATATCAGAGAATACAAAGAGTCGGGTGCAAGCTATCAGGAAAGCATCAATCCCGATATACTGGATGAATTGCACACCAAGATACTGAACATTCTGCTCATCCAGAGGAAGTTTATGGACAAGGACTATTCGGCCAAGAAACTGGCACAGGACCTGAACACTAACAGCCGATATGTGTCGGCTGTATGCAATGTGAAGTTCCACATGAACTATGCCACACTCATCAACAAGTACCGAATCGACGAGGCCATGTCGATACTCATCGACCGTCGCTACCTGAAACTCAACATGGAGGATGTTGCTTCCATGGTGGGCTTTGCCAACCGTCAGAGTTTCTATTCAGCTTTCTATAAACAGAATGGCACCACTCCACGCGACTTCCGCATGGAATACCTTCATCTACACCCAGAACTGAAGAAAGAGAAGAAGAAAAAATAAGAACATCAACATCACATCATGCACGACAATCAGTTTAAGTATAGTGACGAGCGCTTTGCCGACCTGCAAATGCTGCGCTATCGCCTGAATGGTTTCGAGAGCCTTTCGCTCTCTCAGAAACTATACATCTTCTGTCTGGCCAAAGCCACTCTGATGGGACGCGACATCACCTTCGACCAGCAGGGTAAGTACAACCTGCGCATACGCAAAACCCTCGAGGCCTTATACCTATATTATAAGGTTCGCGAGGAGGCTGAGAGTGACGAGTTTCAGAAAATCGTTGTCTATCTCAAAAGAGTATGGTTCTCAAGCGGCATCTATCACCACTATGGTTGCGAGAAGATGAAGCCCGACTTCAGCGAGGAGTACTTCTATCAACTCATCGACGGCATGGACGAAAAACTGCTGCCACTGAAGAGAGGAGAGACTAAGGAAGACCTGCTCGACGAGCTCGTACCGGTGATCTTTGACGACTCGGTATTGCCCAAACGTGTCAACCAGACTGACGGCGAAGACTTGGTGAAGACATCGGCTTGCAACTTCTATGAGAATGTGACGCAGGCTGAGGTGGAGCGATTCTATGCCAAAATGAAGGAAAAGGGCAACGAAGAGGCTCCCTCGTACGGGCTGAACTCTAAGCTCACCAAGCGCAATGGAGAGATGATAGAGCTGGTGTGGGCTGAGAATGGCATGTATGGTGAGGCCATCCGCGAAATATCTTCATGGCTCCGCAAGGCTCAGAAGTATGCCGAGAACGAACAGCAACGTCATGTCATCGACCTGCTGCTGAAATACTATCATACGGGCGACTTGGCTGTTTTCGATCGCTACAGCATAGCCTGGGTAGAACAGCAGGAGGGTATGGTCGACTTCGTCAACGGCTTCATTGAGGTGTATGGCGACCCACTGGCACTGAAGGGTACCTGGGAGGGAATCGTTGAATACAAAGACCTCGAGGCCACAAAGCGAACCCAGACCATCAGCAGCTATGCCCAGTGGTTTGAAGACCATTCGCCTGTTGACCCACGTTTCCGCAAGCCTGTGGTAAAGGGCGTCACTGCCAACGTCATCTGTGCAGCCATGCTCGGAGGTGATGAATATCCAGCCTCGGCAATAGGCATCAACCTGCCCAATGCCAACTGGATAAGACAGACCTATGGATCAAAGAGTGTCACGATAGGAAATCTGACCGAGGCATACAATAAGGCTGCTCATGGCAACGGATTCGACGAGGAGTTTGTCATCGACAAGGATACTCTCGCCATGATAGAGAAGTATTCCGACCTGACGGACGACTTGCATACCGACCTGCATGAATGCTTGGGACACGGCAGCGGTCAACTGCTGCCAGGAACCGACCCTGATGCCCTCAAGGCTTACGGCAATACCATCGAGGAAGCACGTGCCGACCTTTTCGGCTTGTATTATATGGCCGATGAGAAGCTGGTGGAACTGGGACTCCTTCCCGACGCAGAAGCCTACAAGGCACAGTATTATACCTATCTGATGAACGGTCTGCTCACTCAAACCATCCGCATCAAGGAAGGCGACAAGATAGAGGAGGCTCACATGCGCAACCGAGCACTCATCGCCTGGTGGACTCTTCATCATTCACAAGGAGCAGTATCGCTCGTTCAGCGTGAGGGCAAGACCTATGTGCAGATCACTGATTATGCCGCACTGAGGAATGCTTTCGGAACACTGCTTGCCGAAATTCAGCGCATCAAGAGCGAGGGTGACTTCGAGGCTGCTCGCAGTCTTGTGGAAGAGTATGCTGTCAACATCGACCCAGAGTTGCATCACGAAATCAGACTGCGATACGAGTTGCTTAACCTGGTGCCCTATAAGGGATTCATCAATCCGAAGATGACGATCCTTCATGACGACCAAGGCAATCCTGTAGATGTGCTTTTAGACTACACTGAGAGCTACACAGAGCAGATGCTGCGATACTCTGAAGAGTATGGAACATTATAATGAAACAATAACAACATTCATAAACTTTTTAGTTGTGACAGAATCTAAAGTAATCAATCAGCATCACGACAACGAGGAAGAGCAGTTTCCCATCGTCGACGAACAGGGAAACATCCTCGGTGCCATCAGTCGCGGACATGCTCATGATGGATGCAAAATACTGCACCCTGTGGTCCATCTGCATGTATTCAACAGCAGGGGAGAACTCTACCTGCAGCATCGTCCTGCCTGGAAGGACATCCAGCCCGACAAATGGGACACGGCTTGTGGAGGACATGTCGACCTGGGCGAGAGCGTAGAAATAGCGCTTCGCAGAGAGGTGAGAGAGGAGTTGGGAATGACCGACTATGAGCCCGTAAGCATGGGACATTATGTATTCGAAAGCCTGAAGGAGAAAGAACTGGTTTACGTTCATCGCTGCGTCTACGACGGACCGGTTTGTCCTGACAAGGATGAGTTGGCAGGCGGACGCTTCTGGAGCAAAGAGGAGATCAGCAAGAATATCGGAAAGAATATCTTTACTCCCAACTTTGAGAATGAATACAAACGCTTCTTCTTGAATCAGAAAGAGAATTAAGACGATGTTGAGTCCATAAGCCTGCCACTTTCTCCATCTAAGTGTGATGTTTCCTACCTGTAAGTATGATGTTTATGGGAGCGAAAGATAATTTTCCCGTTTTCGCTCCCACGAATCTCTGAGCGAAAGATAATTTTCCCGCTTTCGCTCCCACGAATCTCTGAGCGAAAGATATAGATCTATAATAATCAGAATAAGATACCTTTCAACGCATTCTGAGCGATGGTGTCATAGCTTTCATCCATGTCGGCAAAGCGCATCACACAGTTGGCTGCGGCATGTTTTACACCCATGTTGTCACCTTGCAGCGCAATGGCTGCCTGGTCGAGAAACTCGTTGATGCCCCGTTCGTTGGCCTCTCGTTTGGCAGCAAACAGGCGCGCAAGAATATGGTAACCGGCAATCTCGTAGAGGGGCTTGTCTGAGGCTATCCACTGATAGGCTATTACAGGCGCATAGTCGACATACTGCAACAGATTGAACGCCAGCATTTCCGCCATTTCCTGCCCAGCAACCTGTTCCATCCATAAATCTGCAATTTCAGGGAGCATCTGTTCTGCAGGCATGATAAGTGTAGCCAATATCTTGCATTCACGGATGTTTTCCTTCCACAACTCTATAGCCAGATTATAATCCTTGCCATATTCCGTCGCCATCTTCTTGAGTTCTACAAAGGGAACACCCCAGTTGATCTTATATTCTATGCCTTTATCGCGCATCGACTGTGAGGTGGGGCCACTCATAAGCAACCTGAAAGATCGCTTTATCTCCATCAGTTTTTGATGTGTCTGTTCATTCATAACTATCTGATTAACAAATAATTTCTTGTTTTTATTAAATAGAGAAATTTATCAAGCTTGAAAGAGTAGGGGGCTTTCTCCTACCATAGGGAAACTGCAATTACAACTTCATCACCTGGCAGAACATACTTTCGAATTCTTTCTCCAAGCCTGTGGGTTGTTCACGGAAAATACCAAAGAGGGCACTTCCGCTTCCGCTCATGGCAGCATACACAGCGCCAGCATCATACAGGCTCTGTTTGATGGCAGCCAACTCAGGATGCATAGCAAAGATAGGAGCCTCAAAGTCGTTTACCAGCTCATCTTTCCACGTCTCGATAGGCTGTCTGACAATATCTCTGCAGCACTTTGCCGGAGTCTTTGGTACAATGGCTGCATACGCGTCACGCGTACTTACTGCTACTGAGGGCTTTACCACAGCCAGATAGTAACCGCCAAGACCAGCGCCAGGCACATCGACAGGCATCAGTACATCACCAATTCCTTCGGCATAAGAAGGGTCAGCGGTGATGAAAAAAGCACAGTCTGCACCTAATTTGGCTGCATAACGTTCCATCTCAGGTATACCAATATTCAGTCGGAAACGCTCATCCAAAAGGCGAATCATATAGGCTGCATCGGAAGAACCGCCTCCCAAACCAGCCTGTGTGGGAATGCGCTTCACGAGATGTGCATGAACACGAGGCAACTGGAAGTCGGCAGCCAAGAGTTGATAAGCTTTTATCACAAGGTTGTCTTCTTCATTACAGTCGACATCATTTCCTGTGATTTTAAGGTCACAAGGTGACTCACTTGGAAATTTCTCATCCATGTACTTGATTTCAAGTGCATCGGTAAGAGGTATGGGATAAAAGACGGTTTCAAGATTATGATAACCATCCGGACGCTTACTTACGATATTAAGTCCAAGATTTATCTTGGCGCAAGGAAATGTAATCATATACTTATTTCTGTTTAGGGTTTATGCTGTAAAATTGCAGAGAACATCAAGCTTGCTTGAATATCTGCCAAGCGCAGCTTATCTTTTGCAAAGATACGATAATTCATACATAAAGCAAAATTAATTTTATTTTTTTTCGCTTACAAAAATAAAAAAAAGCTTATAACAAAACTAAACTATTCGAAATGAATCAGGCAAGTAAGTTTATTCCTTGCTGTTTTTTCTATTTTCTTATGTGTTCTCGTATAATAAAATATATATATTTTATTCCTAATTTCGCAGTTCCCTTTTGGGGATTAATGGACATTATGATAAATGATAGATATAGGAACTCTCCTTTCATATATGAAGTTTGTGCCACTTGTGCCAAAGTGCCATGTGGCATTTCAGTACCAAAAGTACCATAAATACTGTTTTTTTTCTATATTTTCTATATTTGTGCCACTTGGCGCATTGGCGTAAGTGGCGTAAAGTGGCACAAAATATCTATTCTGCTATAACTGAAATTTTTCCATCTTTCAAGCGGTCTGCATTGCAAGTCAACTGTAGACTGCCAAATCCTGACCATCTGCCTTGATAGTCTGACGTTCGGTGCTCAAGACAAGTTTATAGACTGGTTTGGTGGTTTCCACTGTTTCTACCAACACACGCTTGCCATTCTTATAACCCACAGCCACGACTTTACCTGGCTGATACTTTGTCTTCCCAACTCAGATTTCCTCTATGATTTCGTCCATGGCTTTGCGATTCTTAGGATTATGCGGACAGTCTTCTGCCATATGGCCGAGAGGAATGATCACCACAGCCTCGTAGCCCTCGCGTGGGAAGAGTTCCTTCATTTTGTTGCTGTCATAGGCACATACCCAGCAGGTACCCAATCCGCGTTCTGTGGCAGCCAGGCAAAGATGCTCGGCAGCTATCGCCACATCAATGTCACCATGAGGTTTGTTGTCGTATTTTCGCACCCAGTTGTCCTCGGTGTTCTTCATACCGACGATATACATAGGAGCCGTCTTGAACCACTCTCTGTCGTAGCATTCCTGCAATTTTTTCATTGCTTGTTCCGAACGTACGATGAGCCATTTCCAGGGCTGGCGGTTACATGCTGAAGGAGCCAGTCGTACGCACTCCATTATATACTCCAGATCTTCCTTGCTTACAGGTTCTGCCGTAAACTTGCGGGCGGAGAATCGCTCGCCTGCCAATGATTTAAAATCTTGCATAATCTTCTACTTTATTCTGGTTCGTATTGGAAAATTGAAAATAATTGTAAATTTCACATCGCAAATGTACAAAATATCCCTCAAACGCCAAAACATTTGAGGGATATTAACAGAATATCTTCTTAAAACTTCTATTTCTCCTTTCCGAAAAGATTATCTTGAGGAGTTACGGTCGTAGGCGTACCTACTTTGCCACCGATGTGGCTGGAACTTATGTTGACATCCAAGGCATTTTCGAAACTAAGGCCTATCTTTGCCTTCGCTACATCCACATTGTTGAACATGACGTTGAAGACAGGCTTGGCCTCAGTACCTTGGAGCACAAGGGCTGCTTGCTTCACATTGTTACACTTCAGTCCGTCGATGAAAATATTTCTGATGGTAGAGAAGTGATGATTGTCCTGCCCTTCACCAGCATAACGGCTGGTGACATAAAAGAGGTCTTCCACCTCGTCGAAACTGCAGTTCTTCACATACACATTCTCTACAAAACCACCGCGGTCGGGATTGGTCTTGATGAAGATGCCGCGCTTGCAATAGCCCGCATAGTCGCAGTCTTCTACAATCACGTTTCTCACACCTGCCGACATTTCGCTTCCTATCACCACAGCGTGCAGTCCCTTGAAATGGCAGTTGCGGATAATGATGTTCTCAGAAGGCATCTTGGCGTTCCATCCGTCATTGTCGCGTCCGCTCTTGATCGCCACGTTGTCGTCGCCATTGTTAAACTCCACGCCTTCTATCAGTACATTGCGCGAGCATTCTGGGTCTATTCCGTCGTTGTTCACAAGTTTAGCATCATAACGCAGATTGCGGCAGATGATGTTCTCGCTCTTCAACAGATGCACACACCAGAAAGGAGAGTTGATAATCTTTACTCCCTCAATGGTAACGCCCTGACAGTTGTACAGTTGCAAGAGCTGTGGGCGCAGCCAGTGACCCTTACCGAACTGGCGGTCCTTCAGTGCCACCTCCTCATGATTCATCTTGCGGCTCAAGTCTTTGTCAAGTTTCTGCTTGGGTCGCCACTGGGCAAAAGTCGTCATGGCGTTTCCGTCGATGGTTCCCTCGCCGATAATGGCTACATCATGGCATCCATAACCATAGATGAAGGGCGAATAGTTATAGAGGAAAGTTCCCTCCCAGCTGGTGCTAACCACGGGATAATACTTCTCCTCGGGGGCAAACTTCAGTGTGGCGCCCTTCTGCAGTTCGATACAGACATTGCTGGCCAGCACGATAGGTCCCTTAATATAATAGGTCCCCGCGGGAACCACAATTTTTGCTCCCTTCATGGCAGAAGCTTTCCTAATGGCCTTGGCAAAGGCAGCCCGGCAGTCAGTCTTTCCATCGTTCTTAGCTCCCAACCGGCTGATAAGCAGAGTCTTTTCTGCTATTTTTGCACCGGAAATGTTAGTAAGGATACTGTCGCGAAGTCGTACCCTCTCCTGCTCTACGGCAGAAGACAGATGACACGTATTTTCGTCCTTGGAATGAGAATGCGAACCGCAGTTCACCTGCCGTGCGTTCGCTGTGAGGCAACAGAATGCAAGACATACTGCTGCCAAGAGATTTGTTTTAGTTTTCATAGGTTAAGTGCTTTGATTAATTGCTATTATCTAAATATATGAGTAGTTCGGGGTGTTATCTGTTGCGATGTTTCATGTACCAGGGGTGTACGAAGAAATTGTAGAGCCCTAAGCTGATGACCAGCAGTCCCAAGCACGCATAAGGCGCACGGCTGCTGTCGGAAGAGAGGAAACCAAACTTCAGGAGGAAGCCCAGACTGATGCCCGTCTCCCATGCCAGGAAGAAAGAACTCTGGCTGGTGCCTCGCTGACAGTGTTTTGACAACTTGAGGTAGAAAAGCAGAAAACGGCTTCCGGTGATGCCAGAGGCAAAGCCTATCATGGCTGGCTGCATGTAATCGAGTGCACGTGCCTGATGGGTGAACTCCATCAGCACAGCCGCTGCCAGCACGATGATACCCGTAAGCACCTCACTCTTCAGTTCGGCATTGGCAAAGGCAAAACGCTCAGCCACTATTGCTATGGCCAATCCTGCCAACAACATAGCATAGTAGGTAACACTGTGAACCTGAGCCAACAGCACGCCAACCACCATCATGATGAGTATCAGATTGACAAAGAGAGGCAAGCCCTGCGGCAGGAAGAAGCGGTCAAGACTGAACAGTGGCATCTTCTCGGATGGGGCCTTGAAGGGGAAACGCACCATCGCTATCAGCACAAAGGATGCAAGTGCCAGCACACCCGAAAATACGGGGATGTAACTATAGCCCCAGAAGCTGTAGACTATGAGTGCTGCTAAAGGTCCCATGGCCAAAGCCAGTCGGCCAAACCATGCTATGATGTGATTGGCTGCCGTGCGCTGAAACGACTCGCAGATGTCTATCGCCAGCGTACTGCCCAGTACCATCGCTGCCAGTCCTAAGAAGGCTCCGATGGCAAAACGAACCAAGAGCAACAGTCGGAACTTCATCTCCACTCCCAGCACAAACTCTAAATAATAAGCCAGGCCCATACAGAGCACTAAGCCCAGGATGGAGTACTGGCATACATGGTTGCGACGATAGCGCTGAACATAATAAGAGCAGAACCCGCCCAGGGCAAAGAGTCCTGCTCCATATATTCCCATAACCAGTCCTGTCTGCATGCCGTCCAGTCCTCTGCCCAACAGATAGAAAGGCAAGGTGGGCAGCAAGCCATAAGCCGACATCATGAGCAGCAGATTGGCAAGAGCCAGCATCCAGAACTCACGATGCCATAACTTCAGATGTACTGGTGTATTCTGTGTATCCATACTTTATTTTAGTAAGATTCTTCGGCAGAAGGATAGCCTCCTGTCTTCACTGCATCGACATACGATTGTACCCCCTTGGTCATCTCCTCACCCACATGGGCGAAGTGGCGCAAGAACTTTGGCTTGAAACCCTGAGTCATTCCTAAGGCGTCGGCATAAACCAATACCTGTCCGTCGCAACCAGCGCCTGCACCGATACCTATAGTTACAGCCTTTACCTGGCGTGTCACCTCAGCAGCCAACTTGGCTGGCACTTTCTCCAAAACGATGGCAAAACAGCCAGCCTTGTCGAGGGCGATGGCGTCGCTGATCAACTTCTCAGCCTCGGCTTCCTCCTTGGCACGGATGCCATAACCGCCAAACTTGTTGACGCTCTGTGGGGTGAGTCCCAAGTGTCCGTGTACAGGAATACCTGCATCGATGAGCGACTTCACGGTGTCGATGATCTCGATACCACCTTCCAACTTCAGTGCGTCCACACCCGTCTCCTTCATCATTCGGCAGGCATTGCGCAGCGCCTCCTCACGGCTTATCTGATAACTGCCAAAGGGCATGTCGCATACCACGAGAGCATGGTTGACGGCACGTGTCACACTGCGGGCATGATAAATCATCTCGTCTACGCTGATGGGCAGTGTATTGGCATTGCCTGCCATAACGTTAGAGGCAGAGTCGCCTATCAATATGCTGTCGATTCCTGCTGAATCGATAATGCCTGCGGTAGTAAAATCGTAAGCGGTAAGCATAGTAACTTTCTCGCCAGCCTGCTTCATTTCAGCAAAGGTCTTGGTGGTGATTTTCTTCTTGTCAGTCGATAAATATCCCATTTTTCTTTTGTCTGTTTTTGAAATCAGGTGCAAAGTTACAGCTATTTAGGCACACTACAAAGAAAAAAGCCTTTTTTTTCACTTTTTGCCCCTCTCGTCTACCACCTTGCACAGGACTTCATAGCCAAAGTCCTGATAATCATCGATCACATAATCGGAAAATGGAGCGATGGCTTCATGCGAATTGGTGGTGGCAAGTCCAAGGGTGAATGCGCCCGATGCCCTCACGGCACGCAGTCCGTTGAAACTGTCTTCCAGTCCTACGCACTCCTCTGGCTTCGCACCAAAGCAGGCTGCACCCTTGAGGTAACAGTCGGGATCGGGCTTGCTGCGGGCAAAGTCCTCGCTGGTAAGCACACGATCGAAGTAAGACTCCAACTCTGGATGCTGCTCGTACACGCTACGCATCTTTGCCATGTTGCTGCTGGTCACCACGGCACATTTCACGCCATGCTCTCGCAGATCGGCAACAAAGGCTTCGAAGCCCACGATATAGTCGTACTTCATGTGCAGTTCAAACTCATCGAGCCTGCGGGTAATACGGGCTTGCTCTGCTTCTACGCCCTGATAGTCTTCCACATGGGCGAAGACGGCATCATCGGAAAAATATTTATCATAGATTTGCACCAGCGTCTGTCCCTTGATGCGAAGGGCGAAGTCGGGCAACTCTGGATGATATTCCTTACCTATCATTCCCCAGAATACGGAGTACTGGGTCTCTGTATCGAGCACCACTCCATCGAGATCAAATAATGCTGCTTTTATCATGTTTCTTATATAAATTGTTCTTACTTAACTTCTTTAACTTCCCCATTTGCGCAAGTTCTTTTAAATTAAACCATACACCACCAGCTGACGAGGAAGGGCACGGTGAAGTCGACCACAAAACCATGATAGATGCTCAGAGCGATATAGCGCTGACCCACGGTCTGCGAGAGAATGGGCAAGGTGGTGTCCATCGTGGTGGCTCCTCCTGCAGAAATAGGTGCCAGCGGACCAAACCAACGGGCCATCAGCGGAGCACCCAACAGGGTAAGCATCTCGCGTATGATGTTAGCCAAGAGGGCTATGGTTCCCAATTCGGCACCACGATATTCGGTGATGAAGATACTCGACAGCGAATAATAGGCGAAGCCACTGTTTATCGCCATGCAGTCGGACAGGGTGCGGTGAAGCACTGTCCATATCAGCAACGCTCCCAACCACGAGCCTATTATCGTGACAACAGGCAACAATGCCATGCGAGGACTCAACGAACGAACCTCCTTCTTCATTTCAGGATTCAGTCCGATGCCCAATCCCACGAAGAGCAGCAAGCCACAGAGTGCCACAAAACTCACGTCTCCATCGAGAAGCCATGAAGGCACCATCTTCTCTATTCCGCCTAGCAAGCCTATGACGAAGAATCCCACCACAATGAGACTTCCCTTCATCACCTTCAGCCCACGGATGAGAGAAGATCCTTGCAAGCCTTCTTTCTCGGCAGAAGTTTCTTTCTTCGCATTCTCCTGCACGGTATTGTTCTTTGAAACTCTCCAAAGCATCCAGGCTAAGACACAACAGCCCAAGGTGGCAGCCGAAGAGAGCAACAATGCCTCTACACCAAGCGTGGGCAGAGAGCGGACAATCATCTCGTTGCTTCCCACCTCAATGCCCAACAGGAAGAGCAACAGCCAGATGAGCCAGGTGACGATTCTGCCCTGCCATCGCGCAGCCACTTCGGTGTGTGAGATGCGTGCTCCTGTCGACAGCTCGCGATAGAGAACTCCCGACAGGATTCCCAAAAAGATAAACAGAATGACTATAAACATAACTTCTTGACAGCCTTATTGATTAAGGGCAAAATACTTCCACAAAGGGGCTGCCATCAAACTCTGCCAAACCTCGCCTTTCTGCAACATATCTTCCACTTCCTGGCGTGTAAAGATGCGCACCTGCACATCCTCACCCTCATCTAAGTGCTGTTCATTCAACAGTTCAACGTCTGTCGCCAAGAAGCAGTGAGTCAGATTGGCATGCGTGCTTGGGTTGGCAGAAATAGTCATCCATTCCTGCCAGTTGCCACCACCAAATCCTGTCTCCTCCATCAACTCTCTTCTGGCAGCAGCCATAGGCTCCTCACCTTTCTCTATAACGCCCGCACACAACTCGTTCACCGTCTTGCCCAAGGCATAACGGTACTGGCGCACAAAAACAAACTTACCTTCCTTCGTGATGGCTATTGTGTTCACCCAGTCGGGGTATTCCAACACATAATACTCGTCAATGACAGCCCCTGTCGGCAACTCCACCTTGTCAACCCTTGCCGTGAGCCAGGGCTTCTCTATCAGATAGCGTTGCGAGAGCGTCTTCCATTTCATATCGTTATTTTCCATCTTTCTCATTTTTGGCTGCAAAATTACTAAAATTCTTTCGGATAATCTTATGATAGGTGCAAAAACCGTCATCTTTGTTTGTCTATTTTACTCACATATTACTCACAAAACACTTGAAAAGCATGAAAATTTAGTGTAAGTATACTAAAAATAAAATAAAAAAAATAAGGTGCTAAAAATCATAACAATCTGATTTCTAACACCTTATTCTTTGAGCGAGATACGGGAGTCGAACCCGCCTCCCGGGCTTGGGAAGCCTGTGCACTACCGATGTGCTAATCTCGCACAACAGGAATGAGCCACGAGCGGGACTCGAACCCGCGACCCACGCATTACGAATGCGTTGCTCTACCAACTGAGCCATCATGGCTTGCTTTTTTAAAACAACTGCAAAGGTAATGAAATAATTTCAACCGATGAAATTGTTTTTGCGCATTAACCTATATTAACTTTGTGGAGTGAAGGTCAACTCATCCTTGTTGGGGTTCTTGCCAATGACGATAGTTTCACCCGCAGTCAGCGAATCGCCCAGCAACAGTTCACAAACGCCATCTTCGATGTAGGTTTGGATGGCACGCTTCAAAGGACGGGCGCCAAACTGCACGTCGTAACCCTTGACGGCCACAAACTCCTTCGCTTTGTCAGTGATGCGGATGTGGTACCCCATGTCCTCCACACGCTTGAAGAGCGACTTCAGTTCAATATCGATGATCTGCTTGATGGCATCGAGGCCCAACTGGTCGAAGGTGATGATCTCGTCGAGACGATTCAGGAACTCAGGCGAGAACTGCTTGCTCAGGCTCTTCTGTATAATGCTGCGTGCATACTCCTTGTCCTTTTCGTCGAGCAGGTTGCCATGAGCACTGCCCGCATTGAAACCCACGCCACGGCCAAACTCCTTGAGTTGGCGCGTTCCCGCATTGGAGGTCATGATGATGACTGTGTTGCGGAAGTCGATGAGACGGCCGTTGCCATCAGTGAGTCGGCCTTCGTCCAAGACCTGCAACAGGAGGTTGAACACCTTGTCGTTGGCCTTCTCTATCTCGTCGAGCAGCACGATGGAATAGGGTTTGCGTCTTACCTTCTCGGTGAGCTGTCCGCCCTCCTCATAGCCTACGTATCCCGGAGGCGCACCTACAAGACGGGAGGTATTGAAACTCTCAGAGTACTCGCTCATATCAACGCGAATCAGGGCGTCGGCAGAGCCAAACATCTGTTCTGCCAACTTCTTGGCGAGATAAGTTTTTCCCACACCAGTAGGTCCCAGGAACATAAAGGCCCCAATGGGATGGTTGGGTTCTTTCAGCCCAACACGGTTGCGCTGGATGGCTTTCACCATAGTGTCGATGGCCTTATCCTGGGCGATGACAGCACTCTTGAGGGTGGCGCTCATCTTGCGCAGACGACTGCTCTCTGCTTCCTCCATACGTTCAACGGGTACGCCCGTCATACGGCTCACCACCTGCGCCACGTCGATTTCGTCTACAGGCAGGACCTCCTCGCCTTCGCCACGTTCCCACATCAGCTTCATGCTCTCCAGACGATTCTCCATCTGCGCCTGTTGGTCGCGGTAGCTGGCTGCCAATTCAAAATTCTGGTTCGCAACTGCTTTCTGCTTGCATCCCTTCACCTTCACAATATCTTCCTGCAGGTCGAGGATGGGTTGTGGAACAGAGGAATGGCTGTGATGAATGTGTGAACCTACCTCGTCGATGATGTCGATAGCTTTGTCGGGGAAGAAACGGTCGGTGACGTAGCGGTCTGCCAATTTGACGCAAGCTTGCAGGGCATCATCGCTGTAGACGACATGATGGTGCTCCTCGTAGCGTTCCTTCACATTGTTGAGTATCTGGAGTGTCTCCTCGGCAGTGGTAGGTTCTACTATGACTTTCTGGAAACGGCGCTCCAAGGCACCATCCTTCTCTATCGAGTTGCGGTATTCATTGAGGGTAGTGGCGCCGATACACTGTATCACGCCTCTTGCCAAGGCTGGCTTCAGAATGTTGGCTGCATCCATGCTTCCCTGCGCATTGCCTGCTCCCACAATGGTGTGGATCTCGTCGATGAAGACGATGATGTCGGGCGATTCCTCCAACTCACGGATGAGTCCCTTGATACGGTCTTCGAACTGCCCACGAAACTTGGTTCCTGCCACCATGGCAGTCATATCGAGTTCTACTACGCGCTTGTTGAAGAGCAGTCCAGACACCTGTTGTTTGTCTATGAGCTGTGCCAGTCCTTCCACGATGGCGCTCTTGCCCACACCAGGCTCACCTATTAATATAGGGTTGTTCTTCTTGCGTCGTCCCAAGATCTCGATCACGCGCTCTATCTCCTTGCTGCGTCCCACTACAGGGTCGAGCTTACCTTCGGAAGCTGCCTGGGTTAGGTCGTGACTGAAATGGTCGATGATGGGGGTCTTTGACTTCTTCTTGGTATTTACCTGACGTCGATTGGCTGAGGAAGTGTTCTTGCTTGCGTTGTCGCGAACATCATCGTCATCGTCGTTGTCGGCAAAGAGACCGTCCTCGTCTTCATCGGGGAAAGAGAATCCGTCATCGTTGCGCAGGGTCTCTGCGCCCTGACGCATGAGGTCTAAGTCTATCTTATAGTTAAAGTCTTCTTCTTTCTTTGTCATATTCGTTTGTATTGATGATGAATAATGCATAGCAAAGGCTGTGCCACACTTAGCAAGATGTGGATTTTGCTACCCATTTCGTTGCAAAAGTACAAAAATTATTGTAAATAACAATTATTTTGAGAAAAGTTCTTTACTTTAACATTCAAAAGTAAAAGAGTATCTATCCGTCACCCATAAAGTCATGAGTTGCTTTAATACTATACAAATTGTTTCAGTTAGTTATGAAATACAGAAGACAGCGATATTGTTGCATGAATAAAGGGTGTTTCATCAGCCATGCTTAATGAATGGCAGGACGAAACACCCTTATTCTTAGTTTGCTATATTAATCAGCATCCTCGGTCTTCTTCTTGCGAATAGAACGCTTGCGCTTTGGCTTCTCCTCTTCTGGAGCGCTGATCTTAATACCAGCCAACTCTGGGTCGATGAGAATACGGCCACAATACTCACAAGGAATGATCTTCTTGTGCATCTTGATGTCAAGCTGGCGCTGAGGAGGAATCTTGTTGAAGCAACCACCACAGGCATCACGCTGTACATATACGATACCCAGACCGTTGCGGGCACCCTTGCGGATACGCTTGAAGCTGGCAAGCAGACGAGGTTCGATCTTCTTCTCCAAGTCGAGCGCCTTCTCCTTCAGACGCTCTTCCTCATCACGTGTCTCCGACATGATGTCGTCGAGCTCAGAACGCTTCTCTACCAAACCTTTCTCGCGGTCGGCCTTGTGCTCTTGTGTGTAAGCCAAGTCAGCCTGTCTCTCCTGAATCTTCTGCTGACCCTCACGAATCTTCTTCTCGCAAAGTTCGATTTCCAACTGCTGGAACTCGATTTCCTTGCTCAAAGTATCATATTCACGGTTGTTGCTTACAGTGTCGAGCTGTGACTGATAGCGCTTCAAGCTTGCCTGTGCCTCCTGGATCTCGCCGTTCTTCTGGCTTACAGCCTTCTGGAACTGCTCAATCTCGTGCTGTATCTTCTCGATACGAGTGTTAAGACCAGCAATCTCGTCTTCCAAGTCCTGAACTTCGAGAGGAAGCTCGCCTCTCAATGCGCGGTTCTCGTCGATACCCGACAAGGTAGTCTGCAGCTGGAAGAGGGTTTTCAATTTCTCTTCTACTGTCAAATCTGTAGGATCTTTCTTTGCCATTATATTATAAATTATATGTGTTTAATGTATATTGCTTTCCTGTAACTTCTATAGACTGATTCTGTTTTGTTGTTCAATTTTCTAAAGATAAATGATCGGGTTGGTGTTGATTTCAGAGATCAAGCACTTTACTCCCGGACATTTCTCCTCGATGATACTCTTGAAGATTTCGCTGGTAAACTGCTCGCTCTGGTAATGACCAATGACGCAGATTTGAATCTCTTGCTCATGACCGAAGTATTCATGATAGTGCATTTCACCTGTGATAAAGGCATCAGCACCAGCCTGTATGGCAGCGTCAAGAAGAAACGAGCCTGCACCACCGCAGAGAGCCACGCGCCTGATAGGACGACGAAGCAACTGATTACATTGCACACTCTCTACTGCGAACTTGTCGCGCAGCAAGAGCACCAGATCATCGGCAGCCCACCCCTCTGTTTCGGGCACTTCGCCTATCACGCCTTCGCCACCTTTCACGCCATCCACTTCTTTCTCGCCTGCAAAGAATTTCAGGTTCTTCAGCCCCAATTTCTCTGCTATCTTAAAGTTGACTCCACCCGTAGCCGCATCCATATTGGTATGCATGCTCACGATGGCAATGTCGTTCTTGATGGCTTTACGCACAGTGCGCTGCACATAGTTCTCGTCTGATATTCTTGCCAGTTTGCGAAATATCAGCGGATGGTGGCTAACGATGAGGTTGCACCCCTTTTCTATCGCTTCTTCCACCACTTGCTCAGTAACGTCAAGACACAATAATGCCCCTGATACTTCCACCGTCTCTGTCAATCCAACTTGCAGGCCGGCATTATCATATCCTTCCTGCAAGGGCAGAGGCGCGTACTGTTCAAGGGCATCTACTACCTTATTTATTTTCATTTGGTTGCAAAGTTAACGATTTCTTCGCAAATATGAAGCGCTCCCCCTTAGAGTTTAACTAATTTTATGAATATCCATAGAAGAATTCATGTAAAACCTCGCATTTTAGTAAAAAAAAGAAGGAAAAGAGAGCCTTATTATAGAATTTTTCGTAATTTTGCAAATGATTGTCGATTATCGGCAACACCTGATCATAAAAATAGTAAGAACAAAATAAATCTAAAGCCTATGTATCAGTCATACCCTTGCGATTATTCGCTACCGGCAGAATGGTCACCTCAGAGCGGAATCATGCTTACATGGCCTCATGGAGGTACCGACTGGAAACCTTATCTGCGTCAGATTACCGACACCTATCTGGAACTGTCTGAAATCATCACACGCAATGAGCAGTTGCTTATTGCCACGCCCATTGTTGAGAGTACCCGGCGAATGTTGGCAAGCCGTCTGTCAAAAGAACAGATGGATCGCGTACATCTTTATGATATTGATTCCAATGATACCTGGGCACGTGATCATGGCCCTATCACCTTGGTTTCCAAGAACAGTCACAACGGCCTAATCGTTCCTATTCATCTGCTCGACTTCCGATTCAACGGATGGGGCGAGAAGTTTGCCTGGCAAAAGGACAATGCCATCAACCTGCAACTCTACTATCAAGGAGCCTTTCAGGCTGCCCTCGAGAACCATACAGGTTTTGTCCTCGAAGGTGGAAGCATAGAGAGCGATGGAAAGGGAACCATCTTTACCACAAGCCAATGCCTGCTGGCGCCTCACCGCAACCAGCCTTTCACCCGGATGGATATAGAGAAACAATTGCTCAACTTTTTTCATGCCAAGCGCATAGTGTGGCTCGATCATGGCAATTTGGTTGGCGACGACACCGATGGACACATCGACACCATTGTGCGAGTAGCGCCTCACGACACCTTGCTTTATGTGGGTTGCGATGATGCCTCAGATGAGCAGTATGCTGACTTTCAGGCTTTGGAGAAGCAACTTAAGAGTGTTCTTACCTACGAGGGTTACCCCTATCGCCTGCTTCGCCTGCCTATGCCCGACCCTATCTACGACGATGGCGACAGACTGCCGGCTACTTACGCCAATTTTCTGATTATCAATGGTGCTGTGATTTACCCCACATACAATCAGCCAGAGAAGGATGAGGAAGCACGCCGACAGATACAGTTAGCCTTCCCAGACAGGGAGATTATAGGAGTCGACTCGCGCACCATTATCCGTCAGCATGGCAGCATCCATTGTCTCACTATGCAACTGCCAGAGGGAACCATCAGGGAGACAAAATACAATAATATTCAACACAGATGAAAATAGGAATACTACAGCAGCACAATACAGCCGATGTGGCTGACAACAAAACACGCCTGGCACAGGGCATCATAGACTTGGCTCACCGTGGAGCTGAACTGATAGTTCTGCAAGAGCTACACAACTCGCTCTATTTCTGCCAGATAGAGACAGTAGACAACTTCGATTTGGCAGAGCCTGTTCCTGGTCCATCCACCGACTTCTACGGCAAGTTGGCCAAGGACTTGAATGTCGTCATCGTGACATCTCTCTTCGAGCGTCGTGCTCCCGGACTCTATCACAACACAGCAGTTGTCATAGAGCGTGATGGCAGCATCGCCGGCAAATACCGCAAGATGCACATACCCGATGATCCAGCCTACTATGAGAAGTTCTATTTCACTCCAGGCGACCTGGGGTTCCAGCCCATACAGACTTCAGTGGGTAAGTTGGGTGTATTGGTATGCTGGGACCAGTGGTACCCAGAAGCAGCCCGCCTGATGGCTCTTCAGGGTGCCGAACTCCTGATCTATCCTACAGCCATCGGCTATGCCAAGTATGATACAGAGGACGAACAGCAGCGCCAGCGCGAGGCTTGGACCACCGTGATGCGAGGTCATGCCGTGGCCAATGGTCTGCCGGTAGTAGCTGTCAACCGCATAGGCTTCGAGCCCGACCCAAGTGAGCAGACTGGAGGCATTCAGTTCTGGGGCAGCAGTTTCGTGGCTGGTCCGCAGGGCGAGCTCTATTACAGGGCAAGCGACAACGAAGAAGAAAGCCTTGTGGTAGATGTAGACCTCAAGCACAGCGAGGACGTAAGGCGCTGGTGGCCTTTCCTCCGCGACCGCCGCATCAATCATTACGGCAATATCACTCGCCGTTTCATCGACTAAAACACAATCTTTAATTTTCAGGATAATGCAGAATTTAGAAGTAATGGTGATGCTTTTCACCATGGTTATATTGGGTTACAGCGCCTGTAAGTTGGGGTATATGGGCGACAAGTTCGACAAAAAGCTGTCTTCCATCGTAGTAGACATCACTTGTCCGCTCTTGGTGCTCTCGTCGGTTATGGGCGACGAAATGCCCGACCGCTCGTTGATTCTTCCGCTTGTAGGTGTGGGATTCCTCACCTACATCATTTTGTTGGTGTTTGGTTTCTGGGTTCCCCGATTCATATCCAAGAATCATGACGACCAGGGCATGATAGGTTTTTCCCTGATGTTTGCCAACGTGGGGTTCATCGGTTATCCTATAGTGGCGAGCATCTTCGGTCCAAAGGCTGTCTTCTATGCAGCCTTGCTCAATGTGCCCAATACCTTCTTTATCTTTACTGCAGGTGTGATGCTTGTCAAGGGCGAATACAGCATCCGTCAGTTCAATCCGAAAGTATTGCTCAGTCCGGCTCTCATAGGCGCCTTCATCGCAGCCTTATTGGTAGCTTTTGGCGTGCATACTCCCGAGATGATAGCCCGTCCGATTACGATGGTGGGCAACATTACTGTGCCCGCAGCCCTGATGATTATAGGCAGTTCGATGGCACGTCTTCCACTTCGCGAGATTATAGGTTCTGGCAAGGTTTATGCCACCTCCTTCCTCCGACTGGTGATAGTGCCTCTGTCCGTGTATTTTCTGTTCCGTCTATGTGGAGTCAACACGCTCATCAACAACATCAACACGGTAGTAATAGCCATGCCAGTGGCGTCTTTCGGCACGATGTTCTGTATGAAGTACGGCAGAAATCCCTCACTCATGACCGAAGCGACATTCATCACGACCCTGTTCTCCATCATTACCATTCCTCTCATCACCCTGCTTTTTGGAGCATAGAATGAGAGGTTTCCTCCTTCTCTCCTGCCCTTCGCTTGACTGTTTGTCTATGCTTCGCTTATAGAAATTTCTGATTCGGTTATAGAAATTTCTGTTTCGCTTATAGAAATTTCTGTTTCGCTTATAGAAAGTTCTGATTCGGTTATAGAAAATTCAGCTTCGGTTATAGGCTGACTATATAAAAAAGGTGTGTCATAAGATTATGGCACACCTTTTTGGGTTTATCGTTCGTCGAGCGGAGTGTATTCCAACTCACCCAAAATGTTCTTATAAGCAGGACGGATGATGCGACGGCCTTCAAAGTTGAGCTCCTCGATACGGTGGGCTGTCCAACCCACAATACGGGCCATGGCGAATATTGGTGTATAGATCTCCTGTGGCAAACCTATCATCTCATAGATGAATCCGCTGTAGAAGTCGAGGTTGGCACAAGCAGGTTTGCTGCCTCCACGATGCTCCTGCAGGCACTTGATACCCTCCTGCTCTATGAGCTTCAGGAATTCATACTCGTCCTCTCTTCCTTTCTCCTTGGCCAATTCGCCAGCCAAACGTTTCAGCTCTACGGCACGAGGATCGCTCAATGTGTAGACCGCATGACCGATACCATAGATAAGACCAGTCTTGTCGTAAGCCTCCTTGTTGAGCATACGGGTGAGATAAACATCCAGTTCCTTCACATTCTTCCAGTCTCTGATCTGCTCTTTCAGGTGATGGAACATATTGATCACCTTGATGTTGGCACCACCATGAAGCGGACCTTTCAAGCTGCCGATACCGGCGGCAATAGAGCTGTAAGTATCTGTGCGGGTGGAAGAGGTGACACGCACGGTAAAGGTAGAGTTGTTACCACCACCATGCTCTGCCTGGATGATGAGCAGCAGGTCGAGCATTCGTGCATCGAGCTCCGAATAGTTCTCGTGCTTCATCATATAGAGAAAGTTCTCTGCGATGGAGAGGTTCTCGCGAGGATGACGGATATGCAGACTGCGGCCCTGTACCGAGTGGCGGTAGATGTTGTAGGCATAGGCGATAATGGTTGGGAACTTGGCTATCAACTCTATGCTCTGACGCATCAGGTTGTCGCGGCTGATGTCATCAGGATTAGGATCGAATGTGTACATCTCAAGCACGCATCGCGCCAGTATGTTCATGATGTTGCTGCCCTCCAATTCGATGATGTGCGTGATGGTGCGGTGATCGAGCGGCATGTTGTCGTTGAGCAGTTCCTTAAAAGCTTCCAACTCCTCCTTGTCAGGCAACTGACCTGAAAGCAACAGGAAAGCCACTTCCTCGAAACCGAAGCGCTTCTCCTTCAGCAGAGGACTCACCAGGTCGTCGAGCTCATAGCCACGGTAATAGAGTTTACCCTCTGTAGGTGTCAGCTTTCCGTCTGCATCTCGCTCGTAACCCACTACATTACCAATATTGGTCAAACCGACGAGAACACCCGAGCCATCGTCATTTCGAAGACCACGCTTCACATTGAACTTAGTGAAAGCCTCCTTGTCAATCTTGCATGAGTTTTTTACCTCATCGCTCAGTTTATATATTAAATATTCCTTGTTCATTTTTATTGATGTTTAATGGGTAATGTTTAGTGTAATCGCAAAACACTATTTTTTTGCCGCAAAATTCAAAGCCGAACCTGCCTTGAACCAAGCTATTTGCGTATCGTTGTAGGTATGTTCTACCTGGAAACTGTCCTCGCTACCATCCTGATGCTTCAGAGTTACCGTCAGCTTGCTGTCTGGGGCAAACTCCTTCAGACCGGTGAGCGAAATACGGTCGTCTTCCTGTACCTTATTATAATCATCCTTGTTGCAGAATGTAAGCGCCAGCATACCCTGCTTCTTCAGGTTGGTTTCGTGAATGCGGGCGAAACTCTTGGCGAGGATCACCTTCACATTGAGGAAGCGAGGCTCCATGGCTGCATGCTCACGCGAAGAACCCTCGCCATAGTTGTCTTCTGCCACTACGATACTGCTGATACCCTGTGCCTTATAAGCCTTGGCTGCGGTGGAAACCTCCACGTACTTGCCGTCCAACTGGTTTTTCACCTTGTTGCTCTCACCGTTGAAGGCGTTGACGGCTCCCATCAGGAGGTTGTCGGAGATGTTCTGCAGATGACCGCGGAACTTCAGCCATGGACCTGCCATAGAGATGTGGTCGGTGGTACACTTACCTTCAGTCTTGATGAGCAACGGCATATCGGTCAGATCCTTTCCGTCCCAGGCTGCAAATGGAGCCAGCTTCTGCAAGCGGTTGCTGTCTGGTGAGATCACTACCTCCACATTAGCGTTGTCTGCGCTTGGTGCGACGAATCCCTTGTCCTCTACGGCAAATCCCTTAGGAGGGAATGTATAGCCTGTTGGGGCATCCAGTTTCACGCTGTTGCCTTCCTTGTCCAACAAGGTGTCTGTGGCAGGATTGAAGTCCAGTCTGCCGGCAATGGTCAGCGCCACTGTCAGCTCTGGGCTGCCGATGAAGGCGTAAGTATTGGGGTTGCCGTCAGCACGGCGGCGGAAGTTTCTGTTGAATGAAGTGACGATGGCATTCTTACGTGTATTGTCGTCAGTATGACGCTTCCATTGTCCGATGCAAGGACCGCAGGCGTTGGTCATAATCAAGGCACCGATCTTCTTGAAGTCGTCGAGGATGCCGTCGCGCTCTGCCGTGTAACGAATCTGCTCTGAACCTGGATTGATAATCAGCTGTCCTTTCACTTCGATGCCTTTCTCGTAAGCCTGGCGTGCCACACTGGCTGCCCGTGCAAGATCCTGATAGGATGAGTTGGTGCAACTGCCTACCAGTCCAACCTCTACCACCATAGGATAATCGTTGGCAGGGCCCTTCGCCTTCATGTGCGAAATAGGTGTGGCGGCATCGGGAGTAAACGGACCATTGAGGTGTGGCTCCACCTTGGAAAGGTCGATCTCTACTATCTGGTCGTAGAAAGCCGAAGGATTAGCCATCACCTCATCATCGGCGCGGAGTTCTGCCGCATTCTGCTGGGCGAGAACTGCAATCTCCTCACGGCCCGTCTTGCGCAGGTATTCGTCGGCGTTCTCGTCGAAGGGGAAGATGGAGCAAGTGGCTCCCAGTTCTGCTCCCATATTACAGATGGTGGCCTTGCCTGTGGTCGAGATGCTGTCGAGACCTTCGCCGAAGTATTCAAGGATGGCATTTGTGCCGCCCTTGACAGTCAGAATGCCGAGAATTTCGAGGATCACGTCTTTAGGAGTTGCCCATCCAGAGAGTTTGCCCTTAAGATGAACACCAATAAGACGAGGCATCTTGAGTTCCCATGGCTGTCCGGTCAGCACGTCTACCGCATCTGCACCGCCCACACCTACTGCTACCATACCGAGACCTCCGGCATTGGGCGTATGCGAGTCGGTTCCTACCATCATACCACCAGGGAAGGCATAATTCTCGAGCACCACCTGATGGATGATTCCAGCTCCTGGACCCCAGAATCCAATATGATATTTCTGTGAGACTGACTTCAGAAAGTCGTACACCTCCTTGTTGGTCTTGCAAGCCTCAGGGAGGTCGGCAGTAGCGCCTACATCGGCACGAATCAAGTGGTCACAATGAACCGAAGCGGGTACGGCCACTTTGTCCTTACCGGCATTCATGAACTGCAAGAGAGCCATCTGGGCTGTAGCGTCCTGCATTGCCACACGATTGGGACGGAAGTCTACATACTCCATACCTCTTTTATATGGTCGCAACTGAGTGGGATCATATAGGTGAGCAAAGAGCACCTTCTCAGCATAAGTGAGAGGTCGTTTGACTGTAGCCTTGGCTTGTTTTACACTATCTGAATACGAAGCATAAAAGCTTCTCAGCATTTCAATGTCCAGTATCATCGTTATTCACTTTTAAATAAAAAATTCACTACTTTTAGAAATCTGTTTGCAAATATACTAATTAATTTGCAATTAGTCGTACAAAATGCAGAAAAATTATCATTTTGATATTATTTTTCTGCATTTATTATGATTTAGCTGTATATTTATGCTGTTTTAGCGTTCTGTTACGCGACAAACTCTGATTCCTGTCTGTACCGGATGCTTGCTCATATAAGTGCGGAGCAGCATGGGTTCGTCGATCACCCGATGATGTATGCTGCTGGCATTGAGCAGATGCAGACCGTCTGCATGCCACGACGCCAGTCCGATGTGAGTGGTGTCAAGTCCTTTCTTGTTGGTGATGATGACAATGATGTCGCCGTCGTGAATCGCCGACCTGAAGAGTTGGTTGTTCGCAATCTTGTTTTTCGGGATGTATCTGTAGCTTTTACCTGTAATGCTTCGTTCCATGGCCTTGATGCCTGCCATCCACTCGGGATGGGCCGTGAGCATCTTGTAGTTGGAGGAATGTGTGCTCATCCAGTTGACAGCCACTTTCTGAACAGCTGTGAAGGGAGGATTGGGATGTATGTCGGTCACGATGCCCTCCTTCTCGTTGTCGTTGATCCACACCGTGAAATAATGCTGACGTCTGGTGTACTCCACCTTTCCGCCAATATACCTCACGTGTTTTAGATGCTCGCAATATTGCGCAAAGGAGGTTTGTCCCTTCTGGGCGCATAGGGTCAGTGCTGTCACCATCTCCACATAGGTGGTGCAGTCGAGCTGGCGAGTATTGATAACCAACTGCTCTTCCTTTGTGCGGTCGAGGGTTCCTGCCACATAAGGCACACCGATAAACTTCTTGCCAAACCAAAGCATCCAGCTCTTGGGCTTCTGTTTGAGCGACTTCGCCTCCTGCAGCAGGCTCACTATCTTCATACTGTCCTGACGGTTGTAAGCCGAAACGTGACAAACCAACAGGCAAGCCAACAAAAGAATCATCGTTTTTTTCATAATGCTATTTTTTTTATGTGTCAAAAGACGAACCTAACGTTTTCTGCCAAAGTTGACTCCCACATAGAGGTTGAGCTCTCCGAAGGAGTTGTTGGTTGAGAAACGGTCCTTCTTATAATTATAGGTATGCAGGATGGCGCTTGCACCGGCATACCAGTGGGTGTTGTTCCATACCAAGGCAAAACGGCCAATGCCGTCGAGGTTGAAGTTGCGGAAACTGAACTCACGGGTTTTCTTGTTCTCCTCGCGCTCCACATCTGCCATCGACTGGTTGTAGGCCAAAGCCATGGAAAGGGAGGCATTGAAGAGAAAGTCCTTGGCGAAGACCCAGTTGTATGCATAGCCACAACTGCCCGATACGTCGGTGTACTTCACCGTACCAAAACGCAGTTTGTTGTCGATGTCGCCACCGAACTTTTCACCCATCTTGTCGACTACCACATCTTCCAGTTTCTCCCAGTCCACCTCCAGCGTATGGCGGGTGTAACCTATGCCTGCCAACCAGCTACCGGCGCTTCTTCGCTGAACAGTACTCTGCGCATAAGCTGCTGGATAAGAGAATTTTCGGTGGTTAAATATGTAGTAAAGATTAAAACCTTTTACACTCGATTTCACGCCGTCGAAGTCTACTCCTTTGACGGGCGATGTGTCTATCCCGTCGCCTAAATAGAAGCTCTTAATGTGATAGTCGTTTCCTGTCTGTCGCCAGAACAGGTCGATGCCCAGCAGACTGCTGTAAAGGCTCATCGAGAACCCCTTCTTGGGTGAGTGGGAAGAACCAAAGCCGATATTCTTCAGATCGATGGCGTAGCCTAAGAACACCCATCTCCAGCCAATATAAGGACCTAAGCGGTAGGTGATGTCGGGAGCAAACGAGATGCTCTGCCCTTCCTTGCTCGAGAGTGTGTAGAGTTCGTAGGTGTTGGTGTTCTGCAACATCACGGTATAGTTATAATGCTGCGACTCGATATAGTTCTCGTCGGTGGTGTTGAACTCGCGGAACAGTTTGGTGAAGACATCGCCCACTCTGTGGAAAAAAGTCTTCTTGTGGCGGGCATAAGTAAGACTGTCTGAGGAATTCGGCTGGAACATCGTAGCATTGAACAAGGTTCCCAGCAAAGTGGAATCTGCCGTCTCCTCGGCACTCCAGGCAGGAGAGCCGAAGCCAAGGCAGAAAACGATGAGGGTGTAAACAAACTTGTTCTTCATTGCTTTATATTTTACAGGTCGTGCTGATGCAGCAGTCTGCCGGAACTCTCAGTCGTGGGGCCTGGGCTGACTGCAGGCGATATGGTTTAGTTCTTCCACAATATGCGGTCGAGCACCCAGTTGGTAGGAGTGGCTGCCACACAAGTGCTTTCGCAGGTGCCGATTCCCTGTAGGTCTTCTATCACTGTCTTGATGATAGGCAACTGTACATACGAAGGGTTGGGCACTACGATGCTTGTCTTGCCTGCACTCGTAACAAGCAGGATGGGATCGTAGTCGAAAACCGAGAACGACAGCGACCCCTTGTCGCCAACGATCTCTATGCGGTCTTCCTTGGCACTCTCGTGTCCCACAAAGCACCAGCTTCCACTGCCGGGAATACCGCTCTCGAAGTAGAAACAAGCCGAGATGGTGTCCTCTGCTTCATACAGATGGGCACGGTTGGCGGGATAGCCGTGGGCACGGGTGATGACACCGAAGATATCCTGCAGGAGGTCTATCTGATGTGGAGCCAGATCGTAGAAATAGCCACCTCCCGAAATGTCGGGCTGCAGTCGCCAGGGCATTTCCTTGCCCGAAGTATAGTCGAGGTCGCGGGGCGGCACCGAGAATCTCACCTGTACGTTGAGCACATTGCCTATGCCTCCCTGCTCCACTATCTGTTTCACCTTGCGGAAGTATGGCAGATAGCGACGATAGTAAGCCACAAAGCAGGGCACTCCAGTCTGTTCGCTCACGCGGTTGATGCGGATGCAGTCGTTATAGCTGGCAGCCAGAGGTTTCTCCACATACACCGGCTTGCCTGCCCTCATCGCCATGATGGCGAAGGTGGCGTGCGACGATGGTGGCGTGGCGATGTAAATGGCATTCACGTCGGGATCGTCTATTAACTCCTGGGCATCCGTGTACCATTTACGTATATGGTGGCGCTCGGCATAACTGCGGGCTTTGTCCTCACTACGGCTCATGACAGCCACTACCTTCGAGCCCTCCACCTCGTTGAAGGCTGGACCCGATTTCTTCTCGGTCACTTCTCCGCAACCGATAAATCCCCAATTAATCTGTTTGATGCTACCCATAATATCTTTGACTACTCTGTCTTCTCGCAACTTCATCGCCTACGAGAGTTCTATACCTTATTATATATTACTCACCTTTCGCTGGATTCTGAAGTTTCTGAAGTATAACTCTTTAGTTTTACAGACTTATTCAGCCTCCTCCAAACTCTTGTTGATTTGGTCGATGTAGTCGAGCACGTCGTCGCGCCCCAACTTCTTCTCGCTGCTGGTGATGAAGTAAGGAGGCAGTTCCACCCAACGGTCTTCCAGCGCATGCATCCACTTCTCGGCATTCATGCGGGCCTTAACTGGGCCCAACTTGTCGGCCTTGGTGAAGACGATGCAGAAGGGCACGCCACTCTCGCCCAACCAGTCTACGAACTCACGGTCAATCTTCTGCTGGTCGTGGCGCACGTCGATAAGTACAAAGACGTTAGCCAACTGTGGACGCTGCAGAATATAGCTGGAAATCATCTGCTCCAACTGTTTCTGTACGGTCTTCGAACGCTTGGCGAAGCCATAGCCCGGCAGGTCGACCAGATACCACTCGTTGTTGATGATGAAATGGTTGATAAGCAGGGTCTTTCCCGGTGTGGCCGATGTCTTGGCGAGTCCCTTGTGGTTGCAGAGCATGTTGATGAGGCTCGACTTTCCCACGTTACTTCTGCCGATGAAGGCATACTCCGTCTTGTTGTCCTTAGGACACATGCTCACACGTGGAGCAGATATGGTGAATTCTGATTTCTTTATTTCCATATTGTTGTTATTTCTATTTTTTATTCTGTTCTTTCGTTCTGCACTTTCGCTTACTCTCCCGCTACCCTTCTATCTCGGCGAGTTCGAGCCAGCGCATTTCCTTCTCGTCGATCTCGTCCTTGATTTCTGGCAGACGCTTGCTCTTCTCCGTCAGTTCCTCTACCGAGAGTTGTCCGCTGCAGAGAGCTTCCTCCAGGGCTTTCTGCTCGTTTTCGAGCTGTTCCAGTTCCTTGGTCAGCTGCTCGTACTCGCGCTTCTCCTTGTAGGTCATCTTTCTTTTGCCCTCTTTCTTCTGGGTTGCCGAAGGCTGTTCCTTGGCTGTAGGCTTGGTGGCTTTCTTCTCGGCTCCCTCGCCCTCGGTCTTGGGTTGAAGTCGGCACCATTCACGATACTGGGTATAGTTGCCAGGGAAATCCTGTATCTCGCCTTCGCCCTTGAAGACCAGCAGATGATCCACCACCTTGTCCATGAAATATCGGTCGTGGCTCACCACAATCACGCATCCGGCAAAGTCTTGCAGATATTCCTCCAGTACCTGCAGCGTCTGTATGTCGAGGTCGTTGGTAGGCTCATCGAGTACCAAGAAGTTGGGGTTGCGCATCAGCACGGTACAGAGGTAGAGCTTGCGCTTCTCGCCTCCGCTCAACTTGTACACGTAGTTGTGCTGTTCCTCGGGCGTGAAGAGGAAGAACTGCAGAAACTGCGAGGCGGTCATGTGTCGGCCGCCGCCCAGGTCGATGTAGTCGGCTATCTCTGTGATGACGTCTATCACCTTCTGGTCTTCCTTGAACTTCAGACCTTCCTGCGAGAAGTAGCCGAAGCGCACCGTCTCGCCGATGTCAAACTGTCCGCTGTCAGGTTTCACCTCGCCCAGCAGCATCTTGATGAAGGTGGACTTTCCTGTTCCGTTATTACCCACGATGCCCATCTTTTCGAAGCGTGCAAAGTTGTAATAGAAGTCGCGCAGAATGACTTTCTTCTTGCCGCGGTCGTCGAAGGCCTTGCTGACATACTGGCATTCGAAAATCTTCGAGCCGATGTAAACGGTAGAAGCTTTCAACCTTACCTGTCGGTCCTCAATGCGCTGTTTTGCCACTTTCTCAAGCTCGTAAAAGGCATCCTCTCTGTATTTCGCCTTATGTCCACGGGCTTGTGGCTGACGGCGCATCCATTCCAGCTCCCGGCGATAAAGGTTCTTCGAGTGCTGAATCTCTGCCCGAAGGTTGTCCATGCGCTCCTGTCGTTTCTCCAAGTAGTAGGCGTAGTTGCCGCGATAGGTATAGATGCCCTGATCGTCGAGCTCCAGTATCACGTTGCACACCTTGTCGAGGAAGAATCGGTCGTGGGTCACCATAAAGATGGTCTTGTTGCCCCTATTCAGATAGCCTTCCAGCCATTCTATCATTTCCAGGTCGAGATGGTTGGTAGGCTCGTCGAGCATCAGGAAGTCGGGCTCGGTAATCAGCACGTTGGCAAGCGCCACACGCTTCTGCTGTCCACCGCTCAACTGTCCCATGGGCTGCTCCAGGTTGGTGATGTGCAACTGTGTGAGTATCTGTCGCGCCTTGAGCACCTTCTCGGGATCGTCCTTGTGGTTGAAACAGGCATCGAGTACACTCTCCTCGGGATCAAACTGGGGCGACTGTTCCAGAAAGCCCAGCTTCAAGTCACGTCGGTAGATGATAGATCCTGACTCATAGCCTTCCTTGTCCATCAGTACCGACATAAGAGTTGACTTTCCTGTGCCGTTGCGTGCAATGAGTCCCACCTTTTGTCCTTCAGCGATGGAAAACGAAATATTCTCGAAAAGAACCTGAGCACCAAATCGTTTGGTGAGGTTCTGAACATCCAAATAGGGTATCTGCGTAGCCATTTATTAATTTTTTGTGCAAAGATAAGGAAAAAATTTGGCAGAAACGAATTTTTTAATTATCTTTGCACTCGATTTCAATTCTTATAGGCGTTTCCCCACTCTTCGAAACGCTTATCATCAATCAAAACATCATATACTATTTTTATAATATAATGTATAGCATAGACGAATTAAATGCAAAAAATGTCGCTCAACTGAAAGACATTGCAAAAGAGATAGGTGCTAAAATCAAGTCTAATGACAACAAAAAGACGATTGTTTACGCCATTCTCGACACCCAGGCCGAGACGCCCGTCCTGAATGCTGCTGCTCCCAAGAGAAAGAGAGTGAGGATAGCAAAGACGGAAGACAAGGTGTACTCCGTGAAGGGCAAGGACGGTGAAAACTACGACGTGATGAAGAACCAGGTGAAAGGACCTGTGTCCACCGATACTCCTTTGTTCAAGGAACCCTTACAGCAGGATGAGCCCATAGCCGAAACCGAAGCACTTCAGACCGCTGCCGGTCTGGATGCTCCCGAAGCCGAAGTGCCAGCCGTTACTTCTGCCGAAACAGCGCAGAGCGATGTAGAGCCAACCATGCTGAAACCTATAGCCAAGCACAGAGGACGTAAGAGCAAGGCTGAGCTTGAGGCCATTGCAGCTGCCAAGGTGGCTGCCATGAAGGAAAGAAACAAGATACAGAGTGAACAGGAAGCCAACAGCCCTTCTGAAGACACAACCTCGGAGGATAATACGGAAAAACAAAACTCGGTTGAAGAAACCAACCTCATTCCCGAACAGGATTTTTCTAATGCTGCCGACAACGGCGAGAGTGACGCTGCAGCCCTGGCTGCACAGTTGCAGGCCAAGTTGAATGCCCAAAACGAGAAGGCTGGCGAACAGACTGTTGCACAGGATGCCACAGGCATTTGGGAGGGCGACCCTGGCGACGGCACCGACTTTATCCCCGTAGTCGACCTTCCTATCGAAGACCAGGCTGCCATGCCCACCTTCGATATCTTCGATCGTCCTACCACTCCTACAGCCACTGCAGCTCCTGTCCCTCAGCCAGTACAACAGAAAAAAGCAGAGTCAACATTCGACTTTACCAACATCATCACATCCAATGGTGTACTCGAGGTCATGCCCGACGGCTATGGTTTCCTGCGCAGCAGCGACTACAACTACCTCTCTTCACCCGACGATGTGTATGTGCCCAACAATGTCATCAAGCGCTATGGTCTGAAGACTGGCGACGTGGTACAATGCCGTGTGCGTCCTCCTCACGAGGGCGAGAAGTACTTCCCTATCACCGACATCGAGATGATCAACGGTAGAAAGCCATCCGAGGTGCGCGACCGCATACCTTTCGAGCATCTCACACCTCTCTTCCCCGACGAGAAGTTCACACTCTGTGGCGACCGTGCCACCACTAACCTCAGCACTCGTGTTGTCGATCTCTTCTCGCCTATCGGTAAGGGTCAGCGTGCACTCATCGTGGCTCAGCCAAAGACGGGTAAGACCATCCTGATGAAGGATATCGCCAACGCCATCGCTGCCAATCATCCCGAGGCCTACCTCATGATGTTGCTCATCGACGAGCGCCCTGAGGAGGTTACCGACATGGCTCGCACCGTCAACGCCGAGGTCATCGCCTCTACCTTCGACGAGCCTGCCGAGCGTCATGTCAAGATAGCCGGAATCGTATTGGAGAAAGCCAAGCGCATGGTGGAGTGCGGTCACGACGTCGTCATCTTCCTCGACTCCATCACCCGTCTGGCTCGTGCCTACAACACCGTGGCGCCAGCCTCAGGCAAGGTTCTTACAGGTGGTGTCGATGCCAATGCCCTGCAGAAACCCAAGCGTTTCTTCGGAGCTGCCCGCAACATCGAGGGAGGCGGCTCGCTCACCATCATCGCCACTGCCCTCATCGATACAGGCAGCAAGATGGACGAGGTGATCTTCGAGGAGTTCAAGGGAACGGGCAACATGGAGCTTCAGCTCGACCGCTCTCTCAGCAACAAGCGCATCTTCCCTGCTGTCAACCTCGTGGCTTCTTCTACTCGTCGCGACGACCTGTTGCAGGACAAGACCACCCTCGACCGTATGTGGATTCTGCGTAAGTATATTTCCGACATGAATCCTGTGGAGGCGATGAACACCATCCACAAGAGCATGGAGCATACCCGCAACAACGACGAGTTCCTGCTCTCCATGAATTCGTAAGCAGAAAGACTTTTTGCAAATAACAATTATAAAAAAAGGAGTTGTCCCCATCAGGATGACTCCTTTTTTGTTTTTTTTATCCGCCATCGTGCTCGCAGATTTGGCGATGAAAAAGTAAGGTAAATTCATCAAAAATCTATCACCAAACGCTATTTATCTTTCTTTTTATACACAAAAGTGTAATTCTTAAGCAGCACTCTTGAGAAATACACTTTTGTGTCAAAGGCTTTTTCCTTAAAAGCTATACTTTTGCAGCAGAAAAATAAAAAAAATCAAGCAAAACTGTAGCAATATGAAGGAAAAAGTAATTTTGACCACAGCGTTGTGCCTCTCGGCTATGACGCAGATGATGGCGCAGAATATCACCGGCAAGGTGATGAATACGAAGGGCGAGCCTTTGGCGTTTGCCAATGTAGTATTATTGAATAGAACAGACTCGGCTTTCGTCAAGGGCGCAGTGAGTGGAGAGGATGGCAGCTTTGTCATCGACTCTTCCTGCAACGGCGGAATCATCAAGGTGACATCCGTAGGCTATAAGACTATCTGCAAGGATTGCACAGGCGCGAATGTGGGCATTATCAAGATGGAAGAAGACAGCAAGATGCTCGGCGAAGTAGTCGTGAAGTCATCCCTGCCTAAGACTATCCTGAAGAATGGCGGAATGACGACAACCGTTGTCGGCTCCGTACTTGAGAAGGCAGGTACCATGGAGAACCTGCTCGACCGCATCCCTAACGTTTCTGCCCAGAATGGCAGCATCAAGGTATTCGGTCGCGGTGAGCCTGTTATCTATATCAATGGACGACAGATGAGAGACAAGAGCGAGCTGGACCGTTTGCATTCAGACAACATCAAGTCGGTGGAAGTCATCACTAACCCCGGTGCCCGTTACGCTGCCAGCACCAAGGCGGTCATCCGTATCACAACGAAGAAGATACAGGGCGAGGGCTTCGGATTTGATGCCTCAACAACAGGTGAATATGATGAGAAGAAAAACTTCGGCGGATTTGGCCAATTGAATATGAACTATCGCAAGAATGGCTTGGATTTGGGCGCATACGCCTTTGGGGCAAAGCAGTACCAGCCAAACAATCAAGATTTACAGCAGAAGACTTATCTTGACAAGACGTGGAACCAGAAAAGTGAGATAAGACAAGTAGATATTATCGAAGCCATGAACTTCCGCCTGGATGCCAGCTACCAGTTGGATGCCAACAACTCTATAGGTGCCAACTTTGGCTTTTTGAGAAATCCGAAACAGACCTGCGAAGCCAATATGACTACTGCTATATTGCAAGACGAAGATCAGACAGAAAGCTCTGACAGCCACGCTAATTTCTTCGAGCAGAAGAGCACACTTTCAAGCAATGTTTACTATGTAGGAAAGATTGGCAAACTCGGCATCGACTTCAATGCCGACTGGCTTTGGTCGAAGAATAACGAGGACGTTGTTACCAAAGAGCAATATCAGGAAGTGGGGATGGACGCGCAGAGCCAGACGGTTCATAGCCTTACTGACAAGAAATATCGTTTGTTGGCTTCCAAGTTGGTGCTTTCCTATCCTTTGTTGGGTGGTGAGTTATCTTTGGGTGGTGAATATTCCAACACGCATCGCACATCCAAGTATCAGGTTGTGCCAACCAACTTCGTGTCGGATGATGACAGCCGTATAACAGAAAGCATGGCATCTTCATTCTTGGCATATTCAAGGGATTTCGGAAACGTAAGCATGGAAGCAGGACTGAGATACGAATACATTGACTTCAACTACTATGAATACGGCAAGTATATGCCAGAGCAAAGCAAGTCGTATGGCAATTGGTTCCCATCGCTCAGCTTATCGATGCCTGTAGGCAAGGTACAGATGCAGTTGAGCTATGCTACAGACATCGACCGTCCTCCCTATCATGACTTGCGCAGCGGCATACAGTATGACAACCGCTACACGTATGAAACGGGAAATCCATTCTTAGTGTCTGAGATAAGCAAAAATCTTAACTATGAATTGGCTTACAAGTGGTTGACTTTCAATATGACCTACAGCCATACTTCGCATACGATGATGTCGAATATGGAGACTTACAAAGACAATCCTGCAATAGGACTGCTTAAGCCTGTGAATGGAAAGGCATATAATCATGTAGAAGCTTCCGTCAACTTATGCCCTTCGTTTGGCATTTGGCATCCTTCATTTACGGCATCTGTGGCAAAGCAGTGGCTTGATATGGATGCACATGATGGCAAAATATCCAACAATCCGATGGCAGTATTCAACTTTAATAACACCTTCGACACCAAGTTGGCAATGTTAACGTGGATGATGTCGTATACCACTAAAGGATATGATAGAAATATATGTTTGTATAAACCAAGATTTTGTACCAATGTATCTGTATATAAGTCTTTCTTGAAAGACCGTTTGTCGTTCCAGCTCTTTGTCTATGATTTGTTTAGAACAGACATGAGCCACATGATTGCTCATTTTGGCAAAATGAAGGACATGATTGTTGATATACAGTCAAAAAGCAAAGTGTCTCTCACTATACGGTATAAGTTTAACACAACAAGAAGCAAATATAAGGGTACGGGTGCAGGAGAAAGCCAGAAGAACAGAATGTAATCTGTCATCTGCAGCATCCGGTAATGGTGTAATGACAATAAATCTCTCTATAAATGAACAACCCAATAAAATTGTTGATTAGTGGCGCAGACATGGGCGGCTTGATAGCCTCCTGTGCCTTGCGCCATGACTTCCATGAAAGCCCTCGGCAGGAAGATAGATTTCATATCTATCGCATAGAAAAGGATACGCTGACGATGGAAGATGTAGATGCATGCGACTTGTCGGGCATCCGATATGCGGTGAATGCAACCTTGCATGACAACGAAGCCTCTTTTGCTTTCGATGAGAAATGTAAGGAGCAGGGCATCACCGTTATCCATGCCGTCAATCTTGGCAAGGCTGCCTTTCTCGCTGTAGAGAAACCGAAAGGCTATCCATTCAATGAAGTAGTGAAGAAAGGTTCGGATGATTTCCGTTGCTCATTAGGCAAGTATATCTCTCAGTATGGAATGTTCTGGCAGATGCCTGTGCCTTGGGTGGATGAAGCCATCAGGCATTATTCTGAGGAGTCTTTCCCGCAACTGGGCATCGGGGCATACATTGCTGCCGGCTATTGTGCAAACATTCTCGCGAACCTTGCGGAAGGCAAGGAGGTGAAATACTTCCCCAAGTTCTATCTCTCGCCATTGTTGGAAGAGATATGATTGCGATTATATCATCTGATAGTTTGTGGCATGAAACAGTGCCTCGGCAATGTTCTTCACGCCCATCTTGGCGAAAAGGTTGCGCTTGCAAGCCTTTATCGTATCCACCGATTTGCATAGTCGGTCGGCAATATCATTCATCGTGTAACCTTGGGCAGACAATCTCAAAACATCTCTCTCTGTCTCGCTCAAGGTTATGCCTTCTTTCTTTTCCCACTTATGGCGCGAGGTGGAATATTCAAAATAGCTACGCTCACCATTCTTCTGCATGATGATATGTCCCGGTTCATCGGTTGCTGCCAATGATACGGTGCAGAGGGCAAGCCATATTCTTCCGTCATCAGAAAGAAGTATCGGAGTGAGTTGATGATGAATCAATCGGCTATGTCTGCCATTGGTAAGATGAAAGTCGTACGAGATGGTAGAGTCCAGACGGTCGCCCACAGGCAATTCATTGAAAAGATCAAAACCTTTCTTGTTCACTTCGAGCAGCATCTGCAGGTCAGCATCCGGAACATGGTCGATATACATCTGATAACCAGCCTCCATCAACTGCTCCGGCTCCAATCCGCAGAGATAAGCGAGGTTGTCTGATGCATAGATGAAGTCCTGATGAAAATAGTCGATGATATAGACGCACTGGTAGGTGCTGCGGGCAAAAGCCTTTGCCGCATTCACCAATAGTTCTATCTTGGCGTAATCTTCTCTGTTGATATGATTCACCTCGTTGGAATGGAGGAAGAAATCGTCTTTTTCTTTATTCATTAGCTATTCTGAATATTCGTCCGCAAAAGTACAAGATTTTATTTGATTACAACTCTATGGTATTGTTTTATTACAGATAATTAACTCAACTTTCGTACACGCGAAAGTTGAGTAACCATACTTTCAGAAATTGAATCTTCCAGGAATAAAATTTTCCTAATACTTTTTGTCATTTCAAATAAAAGCCGTAACTTTGCGATGTGTGCTTGTAAGAAAAGGCATAGAATTGCCATTCTTCATATATGGTACAAACAAAAAGTCTAACCCTTTAAATTTTGAAAACCATGCTAAATAAGAAAGTAGAAGAGGCGCTCAACGCCCAGATTAATGCAGAGATGTGGTCAGCTTACCTATATTTGTCTATGGCGGCATATTGCCATGCCAACGGCAACCCTGGTATGGGTAACTGGTTCCAGGTTCAGTTTCAGGAGGAGCAAGACCATGCCAAGATTATGTTCAATTACATCATCCAGCGTGGCGGTCACGTGGAATTGAAGGCGATAGATGCCGTTCCTACCACATGGGAGAATCCATTGGATGTCTTCGAGTCAACCTTGGCACACGAGCAGAAGGTTACCTCCCTCATCAACAACCTCTTCGCTCTCACTACCCAGGAGAATGACTATGCCACACAGAGCATGCTCAAGTGGTTTGTAGATGAGCAGGTGGAGGAAGAAGAGAACGCCCAGAACATCATCGACAACCTTCGCATGATCAAGGACAACGGCTATGGTCTATACATGCTCGACAAGGAGCTTGGCGCAAGAGTCTATACCCAGGCAGCGCCATTGGCCAACAAGGCGTAAAATGAGTATATAAATTTGCGGTGAAATAGAGAATGATTGCGTATGAAGAGAAACTATCAATCCTGTACTATTCTCACAAAAAGAATGGGAAGAAAACCGTCATACCTTATTTAATCATAATGTAACAAGGGAAGGGATTGTAATATGACAAGGGGACAACTTTACCTTATAAGCTCAAAATAAAATAAAAACATCCTTCATCATTTCTTTAATACCTCTAAATATCAAAGACTTATGGTGAAATGTCCTTATAATAACCAAAAGTAAGGACGAATTAATTAATAAAAATGAGAAGACTTTTTATTTTTTTATTTCATTTGGCCTGGACACAAATCGTTCTAGCTCAGACTGGTATCGCTAACCAAAATTTCGGAAAGGATACTTTGCAATTAAGGGAGGTTGTTGTTAGAGCAACCCGCCCTTTGGCAAAGTTGAACAGCGAAGGCTTTGTGACAGAAGTCAAAGGTACCGTTTTGGAAAAACTTGGTT
>JABLTS010020323.1_pt1 | contig 43683 bp, 40 predicted proteins | sample 7160081 | NCBI WGS metagenome assembly JABLTS01 (sample SAMN14651231, study PRJNA627086) | human gut metagenome | isolation source: feces | host: Homo sapiens | reverse complement strand
TACAAAAATCAGCTTCTATGTTTTCTGCTTGTACGCTACGTTTAATCAAAGCGCACAGTTCTCTGTCATCATCTATAATCAGGATTTTATTCATGATGCAACTCCTTCCCTTGTTTTGTTGTTCCGTCATTCGGCTTTTCTACGTTCTTATACGCTTTTTCCAGACTTGCCCAATCAATGGCATCTGCAAGTCGGATCCATTCATTCTTTTCATCCAGCAGTGTTCCACAGCTCTGGTTGAAATCAAAAATCGAAATCTGGTGCTCGGAAGGCGTTTTATACATGACGGACTACCTCGGATATATCAACAAATGCAATGGTATTGAGTTATATCATAAATATGTCATTATTGTCAGTAAATAAAACACTTTTGTCTATTGAGCAGTCACTATTTACTACCGGTAGATCTGAAAATGGAGTGAATATCTACCGACTATCATTGTAGGAACCGAAGGAGCAGAACGCCAGACACCAGATATTTAAACGCTTACGTCGATCCTGTCTAATGGACAAACAAAAAGCCCTCAACTTTTTCACGGTTGAGAGCCTTTGTCCTGTCTTATCCTATGCCTGCAACGTCGGAAAGAACAAGAGTGCATAATTCCTCATTTGTTGGATTCTGCATGGAAAACAAACGATGTGCTTGATTCATCATTGCCTTTTCAAAAAAGTTCCTGACTTCTCTCGCGTTCGCAAAATTTTTTCCTCGGTTTTTATATTTTCTTTCAAACACCGATAAAGCATATTCCAAAGCCTCACTTGTTGTAAGATATCCTGCGTTCTTACACATTATTTCAAAGATTTTCCCGAGCTCTTCGACATCATAATCTTCGAAGTTTATATATTTGTTGAATCGTGACCGAAGCCCTGGGTTAGAATCAACGAACCGTGCCATTAATTCTGGATATCCTGCTACAATAACTATAAAGTCGTCCCTATGATCTTCCATGGTCTTTAATAAGGTATCCACTGCTTCTTGCCCATAGTCATTGCCGCTAGTTGAATAGGTTAACGCATATGCCTCATCAATAAAAAGTACGCCACCTAGCGATTTTTCGACTACTTCTTGTACTTTTAAAGCTGTCTGACCTACATAACCTGCTACCAGACCAGAACGATCCACTTCAACAAATTGGCCTTTTGAGAGAATCCCCCATAATCATTGTTCTCCCTCCTGTTTTTTAATTTAAAGGATTAACCTGTAACTCTCTTTTCCCTACTTTCAAACTGCAAGATCCATTGGTAAATCGCTGATGTCTTTCAGCCTCTTTCCTTCAATCAATACATTCAGCATTTCGAGTGCGTCTTCCGCACCGATTTCTTTTACCGCATCTACCAATTCGTAGAGTGCGAAGTGATAAACGCAATCGATGTCTCCTGTTCCTAATGCCAACGACGCAATTCGTGCCGGCATAGGCTCTCCCGTAACAACAACGATGTGTGGAAGATTTCCTTTCCTGTTTCTTATCAAATTAAGAGCCTCTGTCCGGCTATTCTGCGCCCTATCGCTTCTCATTGTCCATTTCGCAGATACTGATGCATGAAGAATAGGCAATCCGCCATTCTTCTTTCTCAGATCAGCCATAGTACATACCGTATCATCGACAAAAACCTGATCCTCATTGATCTCATCGTCTGAAACCGTATCCCGATATACAACAACATCAGGGGCTACCATATAATCATTTCCCATTGATGCCGCAAGCTTTCGGTCATATGCGGTCAATCGGTTCAGATAATCCAGATGCTCATATTGGGCAAAGCTACTCGTTTTCATTGAGTTGCGGTTCCCAAGTTTTGTGATATGCCATACACCTGGTCTCAGATTCTGAAGCTGAGGAAATGTGTTTGTCAGAAATTCCATATTAAGTTGCTCGAATTTTGCACCTGATGTCTGCCCAACAGATTTATCATGAGTTTCAGCCATTAATCTATTAGCGATTCCCAATGCTATGCTTACAGAAAGCTTTGATGATTTATCGGCATTACTTGGGATCCCATTCTTATCGATGGTAAGAACTCCTTCTCGCAGAAGACTTTCATGATACCTTTTCCGTTCTTGAGCTATCAATGATTCCATTATTCAAGAACCTCCTTAATCTTTTCACCAACAGCCTGAGCAACTGGAGGCGGAAACGCATTTCCAATCATACGGCAAGCCGCTGTTTTTCTTTTTCCAAAATCCCAAAAATCTGGAAACCCTTGTATTCTGGCAATCATTCGAGGTGTCAGGCGCGGATTACCTTCAAAACCTGCTTCAGGAGCTTCATTCGCAACACCAAGCCCATCAACGCCAAGTTCCAGCCATGCTTTTCGTGCTCGAACCGGACCAAGATCAGGCCCCCCATGTTTCTTTGAACCACCTACGATTGTTGGAGCGATTTTGTCTGCTTTTGCCGCCCATTCATCAGCGCCACTCCAACCTTTCGCTTTCATCAGATCACTAAGCGTTTGACCAACGGTCTTCGTGTCTTCGGGATGAGGTTCGGGATAACTGAATTGCTTTTCTATATCTTTGCGAATGCCTACTATTACTATCCGCGGCCTAAGCTGTGGAACACCATAGTCCGAGGCCTGAAGAAGTTTTATCTGAGCGTTATAGCCCAACTTATCTAACTGGGCAAATATATTTTCTCTGTAGTCTTCAAAAACAGGATCAAGGAACCCTCGAACGTTTTCTATCATCACAGCTTTGGGTACAATCTCTTCAACAAGACGAAGCATTTCTGGAAAAAGATCTCTTTCGTCATCCGAACCAAGCTGTTTGCCTGCCACAGAAAACGGAGGACATGGAACTCCTCCGGCAAGCAGATCAATTTTAAAACGATACGGCCAGCCGCTAAATTCTTTAATATCGCCACAGATAACATTCCAGTCCGGGCGATTTCTTTTCAGAGTATCGCAGTAGTCTTTCTCATATTCAATTAGGGCGACATGCTCAAAGCCGGCCATTGACAGGCCAAGTGCTTGTCCTCCGGCACCGGCACAGATTTCAATACTGAAAAGCATTATCCTCACAACTCCTTCTTAGGATTAAACTCCATGATGTCTTCTATATTACAATCTAAAGAGGTACATAGCTTTTCCATCGTCTCCATTGAGACATATTCATTCTTGCCAAGCTTTGCAAGAACATTAGAGCTTATGCCGGCTTCAGTTTTAAGATCAGTTTTCTTCATCCCTTTATCTAACAATAGTTTCCATAATCGGATGTATTTTACAGCCATATTGTCCTCATCATTCCACTAACACTTTAAAGCCGTTATTCCTTACGTCATATAGCCAAAAAAACAAAAATATACCAAAAATACTATAGCGCTGATGTCCCGCTTTGTAAACTTGAAATCACCTTTTCATGACTTTATCTGATTGATTAGACCATGCTCTTTTGCAATCTTACTCGCCGCTTTTCGTCTTTCCTCACTGTAGGGAGCAGTTCACCTGAGGCTTCTTTACGGAACCATTATATCCCCTGTCACTCTGACAGCTGCCGAACCGCCTCCTGCAGGCTTCGTATTCCCACAATGTGGATCCCTGCAGGGGCCTTCAGCCCCTTCACATTGCTTGCAGGAAGGATCACGGTCTCAAAGCCAAGCTTTGCCGCCTCCTGCACCCGTATATCTGCCATCGTCACCATGCGCACCTCGCCGGAAAGGCCGATCTCCCCAAAGGCCACCGTCTTGTCCCCTGCAGGAAGTCCCCGGTAGCTGGAGAGAATTGCCAGCGCAATGCCAAGATCCAGTGCCGGCTCTGTCTGCCGGATTCCGCCCGCCAGATTGACATACGCATCGTATTCCGAAAGAGGAATCCCCAGACGTTTCTCGAGAACCGCCATCAGAAGGCTCACACGGTTATAATCCGTTCCGGTCGCCTGCCGCTTCGGAAAGCCGAAGCTCGTCTTGCAGACAAGTGCCTGAACCTCTGTCAGCATCGCTCTTGTTCCGTCCATGCTGCAGGAGACCACCGACCCACAGGCATTTTCCGGTCTTCCGGAGAGCATATATTCCGACGGATTTTCCACCTCGCACAGACCTTCCCGCCGCATTTCAAAGATCCCGATCTCATTGGTGGAGCCGAAACGGTTCTTGACTCCGCGGATGATCCGGTAGGACGCATACCGGTCTCCTTCGAAATACAGCACCGTGTCGACCATGTGCTCCAGAACTCTGGGGCCCGCAACCGTTCCCTCCTTGGTCACATGTCCGATGATGAAGAAGGTGATTCCCATCTGCTTTGCAAGTCGGAGCAGAACCCCTGTTGTCTCACGAATCTGAGAAATGCTCCCGGGAGCCGCGTCCACGGAAGAATTGTTCATCGTCTGAATGGAGTCGATGACAACCAGCTCCGGCTTTTCCTCCAGAAGAACTTCCGTAATCCGGTCAAGATCCGTCTCACAGTAAAATTTCAGCTGTTCCCCGACCTTTCCGATCCTTCCCGCGCGGAGCTTGATCTGATGAAGTGACTCCTCTCCGCTGACATAAATCACGCTGCGGCCGCTCTCTGCAAGATTTCTGGTTACCTGCAGAAGAAGTGTCGATTTTCCGATGCCGGGATCGCCGCCCACAAGGAGCATGGAGCCTTTGACAATGCCGCCTCCAAGCACTCTGTCCAGCTCGCCGTATCCGGTCGACCAGCGTACCTCTCCCTCGTCGTGAATTTCCGAAAGGGATACCGGTCTTGCCTCCGGAATAAGCCCCGTCTTCCCGGCCCTTCCCTGCCGAAACGAAGAGGCTGCGGACGGAATCACCCGTACCGGAGCCTCAACCATCGTATTCCATGCATGACAGGCGGGGCACTGCCCCACCCATTTTGCAGATTCATATCCGCATTCACTGCAGTAAAACGCCGTTGTTTTCTTTTTATTCGGCATGCTTCCTATCCTTCTGACTGCCGCGGGCAGCTCTTGTCCTTGTCTTTTCAAACGTCACCTTGCCGTTCCGGCAGCCGATGGTGACCGAATCGCCCTTTGCGAATTCCTCTGCAAGAAGCCGCGTGGACAGCTCATCCTCCACAACGCTCTGGAGTGCACGGCGAAGAGGTCTTGCTCCCATCTTCGGATCCGCATACTGATCGACAAGGTGCTCCTTCAGTGACGGAGCAATGCGAAGCGTAAGTCCGAGCTGCTCCTTTGCGCGCCGTGCCAGATCATTGCACAGCAGCGTGGTAATCCGCAGAAGCTCCTCATGCGTCAGTGCATGGAAGACCTCAATGCCGTCAATACGGTTGATGAATTCCGGGCGGAACATCTTGCGCACCTCTGCCATGACTCCCGCCTGCATTTTCTCATATTCCTGCTCTTTGGTAGGCTTCTGGGAGAAGCCGATGCTGCGGGAATCCACGATATTTCTGGCGCCCACGTTCGAGGTCATGATGATAATCGTATTGCGGAAATTCACCTGTCTTCCCTTGGAATCCGTCAGATGCCCCTCGTCCAGAATCTGCAGGAGAATGTTGAAGACATCAGGATTTGCCTTCTCAATCTCATCAAAGAGCACCACAGAATACGGGTTTTTCCGCACCTTGTCGGTGAGCTGACCGCCCTCGTCATAGCCGACATAGCCGGGTGCAGAGCCGATCATCTTAGAAACCGCATACTGCTCCATATATTCCGACATGTCCACGCGGATCATATTCTTCTCGTCGCCGAACACAGCTGCCGCCAGAGCCTTGGCAAGCTCTGTTTTGCCGACGCCCGTGGGTCCGAGGAACAGGAACGAGCCGATGGGACGGTTCGGATCCTGCAGGCCGACACGTCCGCGGCGGATCGCCTTCGACACGGCTTTTACCGCATCCTCCTGTCCGATCACCCTTTTGTGCAGCGTATCCTCAAGACGAAGCAGCCGCTCGCTCTCTTTCTCGGTGAGCTGGCTGACCGGCACCTTGGACCAGACAGAAATCACGCCCGCAACGTCCTCTGCCGTCACAAGCGGCAGCTCCTTCTCCTTTGCCTGCTCCGCCGGCTGCCGGAGCAGCTTCTCAAACTGCTCCTGAAGCTGGTCGTAGCGCTTTCTGGATGCTCTTGCCGCGCGAAGCCTTCCGTCGACCACGGCCTTTGCAAGCTTCTCATCCTCTGCGGCGAGCTTCTTCTCAAGTTCTGCCAGAGGGTCACTTTCCTTCTTCACCGGATTCTTCAGGCGAACCGCAGCGCAGGCTTCATCAATGACATCAATGGCCTTATCCGGAAGGTTGCGGTCGTTGATATAGCGCTGGGACAGACGAACCGCCTCCTCCATGGCCTCCTTACTCACATGAACCTGATGATGCTCCTCGTAGCGCGGCACGATTCCCTTCAGAATCTCCAGCGTCTGCGCTTCATCGGGCTCCTCCACCTGAACCGGCTGGAAACGTCTCTCCAGTGCGGCATCCCGCTCGACATACTTGTGATACTCATTGATGGTCGTCGCACCGATCATCTGAATCTCGCCCCTTGCAAGGGCAGGCTTCAGAATGTTCGAGGCATCAATGGAGCCCTCTGCTCCGCCGGCCCCGATCAGCGTGTGCATCTCATCCACAAACAAAATGACATCGCCCGCATTCCGGACCTCTTCGATGACGCCCTTGATGCGCTCCTCAAATTCACCGCGGTATTTGGAGCCTGCCACCATGCCGGACAGATCCAGCGTAAGAAGGCGTTTTCCCTGCACCGAGGCCGGAACCTCTCCCCGGACAATCTTCTGTGCAAGTCCTTCTACGATGGCCGTTTTGCCGACGCCGGGCTCACCGATCAGGCAGGGATTGTTCTTTGTCCTTCTGGACAAAATCTGAATCACCCGCTTCATTTCCGTCTCGCGTCCTACCACGGGATCCATGGCCCCGCTCTCCGCCTGGGCGGTCAGATCGCGGCTGTACATCTCCAGCATATTTCTTCCGCCGGCAGCGCCGTCCTGTCCCTGCTGCGGATCGCCGGTCAGATCCTGCCGGTGCTCCTGCAGATTTACCCCCATTGCCGCCAGCGTTTCAAAATAAATCTTCGGAACGTTTGCTCCCGCAGCCTCCATCAGCTTCAGTGCTACGTTCTGACGCTCCAGAATGGTTGCAAGAAGAAAGAACTCCGTTCCAAGCTCCTTCACATGATATTGCTCTTCTGCAAGCTCCATGGCGCCATCCAGGATGTCGCGCAGCCGGGGAGTATACCCGTCCCGGTCCATGACTGCAGTCTTTCCCTCCTCCAGACGAAGTGAGGAAATCATATCCTTCAGCTTCTCTTCGGTAATTCCGTTGTTCTTCAATACCTGAGAGGCAACTCCTGCCTGCTCCCGGATCATGCCAAGAAGCAGGTGCTCCGTTCCGACATATCCGCTTCCGTTCTCCTTTGCCGCCTCTTCGGCAAGTCGGAGAACCTCCCTGGCATTTTGTGTATAAGGAATGCTCATACTCTTCCAAACCTTTCTCTTTCTTCCGTCATTTACTCATCTTCCGGCTCTTCATCCCCGGATCCGGCTCCCGCCGCAGTCTCTGCCACACAGGCTTCATACTCGTCAAAAATCCGGTCCACAAGCTCATGAAGATCCTTTCTGGAAAGTCCCCGGCAAAGTGCCTCCGCAATTGCCTCCTGAAGCTTTCCGCGAACCGCCTCCAGTGCTCTTTGCTTATCCGAATCCACGGATATCACTGCACCTCTTCTCCGGTCCACCTTGACAAAACCTTCCTGCTTCAGAACCGTGTAGGCCTTGTTCACCGTGTGCATATTGATTCCAATCTCATCCGCAAGCTGCCGCACCGAGGGCAGCACCTGTCCATCGGTATACTGCAGGGTGGCAATTCCCATAATAATCTGGTTGCACAGCTGCTGATAAATTGCCTCATCGCTGCTGAAATCAATCTCAATCAGCATACTCTCGTCCTTTCCCATCCGCTGCCAAAGTGCCGCAGCAGACAATCCTGTCCATAAAAGGCGCATAAGCAAAAAAGCGCCATGTGCTATACATTGTATAACACATGGCGCTCACATTCAACCAGTGGTGATTTCGTCAATATGGAATCAAAGGTCCGTCAAAGACTTTTCTCCGAAAATCTTATTCGTCCTTGTCATCCAGCTTCAGGAAATCATAGTCGAAGTCATCATCTGCGAAGTTCTTCGCAGGCTGCTTCCTTGCCGGAGCTGCCGGACGTCTTGCAGCAGCATCCTCCGCGGGACGTGCCGGACGATCCGTGCGCACACCGCCCTCCGGTCTTGCCGCCGGACGAGATACCGGACGGGCTGCCGGTCTGACCGGTCTGTCCTCGCCGTCTCTTGCAGGAGCTGCCGGACGGGCTGCAGGTCTTACTCCGTATCCGTCATCTCCGGAAGGACGAACCGGTCTTGCTGCCGGACGGGACGCTCTCGAATCTCTGGGATCCTCGCCGCGATCCAGTCTTCTTGCTCCGGAAGCATAGGCATCATCGCGCCCCCTTCCGCCTCTCGGAGCTGTGCCGTTGCCGCGTTCTCTTGCACGAAGAGACTCCACGCTGTCCGCTCTGCTGTTGTTTCTTCTCTGATCTCTGCGCTCCATCGTCAGGTCGCGCTCTCTGCGTCCGTTTGCCAGTGCATCCTTAAGCTTCAGCACCAGAACAATGCAAATGACAGCAAGAATCGCTGCCGCTGCGGCAAGAGCTACGAGGAAGACTCTGTACTTCGCCTTGACCGAAGCCGCCTCCTTATTGGCAGCGGTAACATCATCCTGAAGCTTGCCGATGTCCGAAATCTTCATTCTCTGGCCGGCATTGTTGTCATACAGATAATAGGTGTTCTCCCCATTCTCATCGGGAGCAAGCACCACCTGATATCCGCCGGTATCCTGCTCTGCTGCCTGCGTGGCATTCGCTGCAGCCTCATCCGTAGCTTCAGTGGTTGCTTCGGTAGACGCCTCGGTTTCTTCCGTAGATGCTTCCTCCGAAGAAGTCTCATCCTCGGATACCGTCAGGAAATCGCCGCGGACGTAGCCTGTCGTTCCATTGCTTAATGTCACCTGATACCAGGTTGCTCCGGAATCGTCGGTTGCCGTCTCTCCAACGGTTACCGTATCCCCTGTTGTTACGGTGCCGACCTGGCTGGAGGAAGAGCTTGCTTCGCTCCGTACGTTGATGTCACTGCCGGTTACCGTACCGGTTGCTGCCAGAGAAACAAGTCCAAAGGCAGGCGTTGCGAACGATACTGCTGCAGACAGAGCTGCCGCTGCGGCAATCGTTCTGATTCGATTCAGTTTTGATTTCATGATTACCTTCCCTGCCGCTTCTGCGGCAACATACGGTTAGAAATATGTGACTTGCAACATTACACAGATAGATATAAAATATCACATTTTTTCTGAAAAAGCACCCTTTTCTTCAGGCCTGGTCAATGGCCTTGCCGATGTCATGCCGATAGTACGCCTTGTCAAAGGATACCAGCTTCACGGCTTCGTAGGCTTTTGCCCTTGCTTCCTTCAGGGTTCCCGCTAGTGCTGTCACGCCAAGAACGCGTCCGCCGCTTGTTACGGTCTCGCCGTTCTCATCAAACTTTGTTCCCGCATGGAAGCAGAACAGATCGTCCCTGCCATCGAAGTTCTCAAGCCCCGTGATAACCTTCCCCTTCTCATAGGAGGACGGATAGCCACCGCTTGCCAGAACAACGCAGACCGCCGCATTGTCCGAGAATTTCAGATCGATCTGATCCAGTGTCCCGTTCATGCAGGCTTCAAAGACATCGATAATATCGGTTTCCATTCTGGGCAGAACCACCTGTGTCTCCGGATCGCCAAAGCGTGTGTTGTACTCAACAACCTTCGGACCATCCGCCGTCAGCATCAGGCCGAAATAAAGGACGCCCTTGAATTCTCTTCCTTCCTCCCGCATTGCATCCACGGTCGGCTGGAAAATGGTCTTTCTGCAAATGTCCTCCACATCTTTGGTAAAGAACGGGCTGGGGGAAAACGTTCCCATTCCACCGGTATTCAGACCGGTGTCTCCATCTCCGATTCTCTTATGATCCTGCGAGGAGCTCATGAGACGATAGTTCTTCCCGTCCACAAAGGCCAGTGCGGACACCTCACGCCCGGTCATGAATTCCTCGATGACAAGCTCATTGCCGGCAGAGCCAAACTTCTTATCCAGCATGATCGTGCGCACGCCTTCCTTCGCTTCCTCCAGCGTATTGCAGATCAGAACCCCCTTTCCGAGAGCAAGACCGTCTGCCTTCAGGACAATCGGAAGCTTTGCCGTCTCCAGATACGAGATGGCAGCATCCGGATCCGTAAAGGTCTCATACGCCGCCGTGGGAATTCCGTATTTTTTCATAAGGTCCTTGGAAAATGCCTTGCTGCCTTCAATGATGGCCGCATTTTTCCTGGTCCCGAAGATCTTAAGGCCCGCCGCTTCAAACGCATCAACAATTCCGGCGCACAGAGGATCGTCCTGGCTGCATACCGCAAGATCAATCTCCTTCTCCTTTGCAAATGCAATCAGGCGGTCAAACTCCATGACGCCGATCGGTGCACACTCCGCAATTCTCGCAATTCCGGCATTTCCCGGTGCACAGTAGAGCTTCTCAACCCGCTTTGATTTCATGATGGACGCCGCAATCGCATGCTCGCGTCCGCCTCCTCCAATCAAAAGTACCTTCATAATCAGCCTCCGCTGCCACAGCCTTCCTGCAGCATTTTCTCTTCCTTACTCTCCAATCGGAATCTGTCCATCTGCAATCATATCAATTGCCTTCGGAAGAATGATCCACTCCGCTTCCTTCATCACCTTCTGCTGCAGCTCCTCCGGTGTGATTCCGTCCGGAATCTCCACCGCCTTCTGCAGGAGAATCTTCCCGTGGTCCAGATCCTCGTCCACAAAATGAACCGTCGCGCCTGTCACCTTGACGCCGCGCTCAAGAACCTTCTCGTGCACGTGCAGCCCGTAAAAGCCCTTTCCGCAGAAGGACGGAATCAGTGCAGGATGAATGTTGATGATCCGATTCGGATACGCCTTTACCACCTGCGGCGGAATCGCCACAAGGCATCCCGCAAGAACTACAAGATCCGCTCCGGAAGCCTGAAGTGCCGCAAGAAGCGCATCGTTAAATTCCTCTCTGGATGCGAAATCCTTTGGAGAAAGGACCTGGGAAGGGATCCCTGCCTTCTCCGCCCGCTCGAGCGCATACACGCCCGGGTTGTTGGAAATCACACGGACAATCTCTGCTCCGTGAATGCTTCCATCCGCAATCCGGTCAATGATTGCCTGCAGGTTTGTGCCGCCGCCTGAAACGAGAACCGTCAGCTTCAGCATAACTCAACGCCCTTTCTGCTCTCTGCCTTCGTATTGCCGCCTGCATCCACATGCGCAGCATCCTCTGCCGCAACAATCTCACCGATCACATAGGCATGATCGCCTGCAGACTCCGCAGCCGCAATCACCTTATCCTTATCCTTCGGATCAATGGCAAGGCACAGACCGATTCCCATGTTGAAGGTGTTGTACATAACATGCTCGTCAATTTCGCCGACCTTCTGCATCAGCGGGAAAATAGCCGGGATCGGATAGCTGTTCTTCTGAATCCGGGCCACCGTTCCGTCCGGAAGCATGCGCGGAATGTTCTCATAAAAACCGCCGCCTGTCACGTGGCTGCAGCCCTTAACCCGGACACCTGCCTCGCGGATTGCCTTCATCGCATGAACGTAAATTCTTGTCGGTGTCAGAAGAACGTCGCCAAGTCTTGCGCCGCCAAGCTCTTCATAGGTCTTCTCCAGAACCTCTCTGCTCTCGATATTGAACACCTTCCGGACCAGGGAAAAGCCGTTGGAATGAACGCCGCTGGAGGCAATGCCGATCAGCATGTCGCCCGCCTTGATGTCCTGTCCGGTGATCATATCGTCCCTCTCCACAACGCCTACGGAAAAGCCTGCAAGATCATATTCCTCATCCGGCATAATCCCGGGATGCTCTGCTGTCTCACCGCCAAGAAGCGCGCTGTCAGCCTGTACGCAGCCCTCTGCAACGCCCTTTACGATGGTCGCAATTTTCTCCGGAATGTTCTTTCCGCATGCAATATAATCCAGGAAAAACAGAGGATCTCCGCCTGCACACGCAACGTCATTGACACACATGGCAACGCAGTCAATTCCTACGGTATCATGACGATCCATCAGAAATGCCAGCTTCTGCTTGGTTCCGACTCCATCGGTTCCGGAGAGCAGAACCGGATTCTTCATCTTGCTGATCTGTGAAAGATCAAATGCACCGGAAAATCCGCCGAGTCCTCCCAGTACCTCCGGACGCATGGTGGTTTTCACATACTGCTTCATAAGTTCTACCGATTTGTAGCCTGCCTCAACGTCTACGCCGGATGATTTGTAATCAAGTGCCATGAATGCTCCTCCTTTGGTTATCCCTGTTTATAACAATACCGATGAGTTATTTTGCATATCCCTTGTAACCGGTCTCCTGCAGCTTCTCGTCCTTCGCCTTTACCTCTGCCTCCATGGACGCCGTGAAGTCCTTCAGCTTCGCAAGCAGCGCTTCATCCGAAACTGCCAGAATCTTTGCAGCAAGAATGCCCGCATTCTTGCCGCCGCCGATTGCTACCGTCGCAACCGGAATGCCGCTCGGCATCTGCACAATGCTGTAGAGAGAATCTCTTCCGCCGAGAGACGTCGTATGCATCGGAATTCCGATGACCGGCATCGGGAAAAGCGCAGCACACATTCCCGGAAGATGAGCTGCCATTCCTGCTCCTGCAATAATGACCTTGATGCCGCGCTCCTCGGCGCCCTTCGCCCATTCGAAGAAAACATCGGGCTCACGGTGTGCCGAGATGATGTGCATCTCATAGCTGATGCCGAACTGATCCAGCACCTCCGCTGCCTTGCTCATTACGCTCATGTCGGAATCCGACCCCATTACGATACCTACTGTTGCCATATGCACCTCCATTCAGCAATCTCTTTCAGTTCTCTTTCAGTTCTCCTTCAGGGAATCCAGGGGAGCGTTCAGCTCCTCTGTCCCGGGAAGAACAAATCGACCATTCTCCAGAATCATTTCCGATGTGCCGTCTTTATGAATCGCTTCGATCCCTCCAAGCTCCGCAAACGGAATGGTAATATCCGTGTGGCAGCCAAAATACGCCTTTTCCGGCTCGGTATCCCGAAGTCTTGAGAAGTCATTCTCCTTCGCAACAATCCGCTTTCCGTCCGGGTTGAAGCTCTCATTCTCCTCCTCATCGCTGTAGCAGGTATCTCCTACCGCAAAGTGAGGCCCTGTCTTCTCCGCAATCAGAATCGGAAGCCGGTCCGTGATGCCATAGCGGATTCCTTCTGCGTAGGCAGTTGTATTCGTTCCGATCGCGCACTCTCCCATGGGAAGAGTTTTGTGGTGAAACAGGATATTCTCTTCGATATAAGCACGTCCCTTTTCCGGTCCGTTCTCCTCCCCTGCAAAATTATCACAGGAATAGTCGCAGACACAGCCGTCCGCAAAGGTCAGGGACAGATTTTTGAAAAACAGCCCTTCCAGATAAACCCCGGAAACCGCAAGAACGCCCTCCGTTCCCTTCAGAACCGGCGAGGTGAACACCTCTCCCACGGGAATGTTAACATCTGCCACGCAGTTTTCAAAAATGGTTTCCCGGGAAGGATCCTTCAGCTTCCAGAGATTTACGGTAAGATCCGTCGGATTGCCGCACCGCCCGGTCACATGAAGCCGGTCCGCCCGGTCCAGCGCCGCAATCAGAATGCTCTGAATCCGCTGATACGTTTCATAATCCAGCGTGTTAATTCTCAGAACCGCATCGAAAATATCCTCGTAGGCTGCTCCCCTTGGATTTCCCTTCTCAATCGAGGGAAGTGGGAACGAAATAATGGTAAAGCTTCGGTTCTTCCCGATCACCGCATCATTATAATAGCGGCTTGCAACCTGGCGGAAGCGTGAAATCAGCTTCTGCTGGCCCTTGTCAAAGGAGGTCTTGGCATCTCCGCTGACCGGGGCAAACGGTGCCTCGCCGAACACCTCCATCACAGCAGGCCCCGCATAGAGAACCGTTTCTTCCTTCCATCTGCGATAAGCTGCGGCAAGTGCCTCCACTCTTCTTCCCGCAAGATCGTCATCCAGAAGAAGCGCCAGATCCTCCCGATGATCGTATCGATACTGCGGATTGGCATCCGCTCCGCAGCAGCCTGTGCGCTCTGCTTCGTGCAGACCGAACAGGCTCTGCGTCTCCCGGTAGCAGATACAGGTCTTGTCCATCGCTTCGAAATTGTGAAGGGAGCGCAGAATCATCCGTTCAAAGCCCAGATGCCAGATGAGTCCCACTCTCCTTTTGGAATCCAGATCCTTTCCGCCTGTGATGAAACCAATCCGATAACCCTCTGTCCAGGTGTCTGCCATCCGGCCGATCTCATCCTCCGAAAGCTCCTGCAGGTGCTGCCAGGTGCGAAGCTCATTGTCGGTAATATACTCGCCCGTGCGGTACAGGTAGCGCGGATCCGAAAGGTCACTGCCTTTAAGGATATCAAGAAGCAGGTCATGGTAGTCCGCATTTTCTCCGACGAGCTTGTGCTCCACCTCAAGAGAAAGCTCCTGCTCCAGATAATCCTGCACATAGCTGTGCAGAATGCTCCGAAGACTCTTCAGCGGAGGAATTCCTGTCATTCCTTCCTCCTCCGGGTTTCCGCCGCTCTCCTTACAGATCCGATACTGCTCCTCCTCCACGGAAAAAGCTGTGTACACCTCCAGAAACAGCTCCAGGCGAATCCGGATCTCTTCCTCATTTCCTTCATACAGAAACGGAATCATGCTGCGAAGCTCATACACAAACGCCGCCGCATATCGTCCATACTCCGTTCCGAATTTCAGGGCGCAGTACGCAGGATTTGCAAAGCTCTCTCCATAATGCTCCGGCAGAATATCCGCATACAACGCACGGTTATGCTCCTGAAGAACGGAAAGCTCTGCTTCCTCCGCCCGTCCATCCAGAACCCAATGATACTCATCCAGAAAAAGCACAAGAAGCTGCAGCGCGCTGTCAAAGAAGTCCTCTGCCCTCGCGGAAACCGGGCATTTTTCCTCCGCCGCAAGCTCCCGGATCCGTGCTTCATCCAGTTCAAATAATTCACTCATTACTCATGCTCCCAAATACATCACCACAAAGCCAAAGGCCAGAACCAGCCCGTTTAACAGCATGCCAAGATAGGAAGTCAGATAAAATTTCTCCGGCTCCCTTCGGGACAAAATTGCCAGAATCATGCCTGCCAGAGAGAAAAAAAGACATATAAAAACGACGCCGCCATAGCGCAGCTGCGCCTGACCGCCGTTCTTATATGTCAGATAGACCATGATGCTGCAGGAGAGCAGTGAAATCCCTCCCAATATCACTGACAAAAGGGCGTTGACCGACTGCTCCCGGCTGCTGAATAAATGTCCATGAGGCTTTCTCAATTAATGTACCCCATATTCCTCGTAGTATTTGCGGAGCGCTTCCTTCATGTCATCGTTCAGAAATGCCTCGGTCTCGCCTTCCTTCGGCGTTCCAAGATAATCCATGACATCCTGCATGGTTACGATTGCTCCTGCAGGGAAGCCGTATTTCTCCTTAATCTCATCCAGTGCGGAAACCTTCCCCTCCAGACCGACCTCCATACGGTTCAGAGAAACCATCAGTCCGAGAATCTCCACATCTGCCTGTGCGCGAAGAATCGGAACCGTCTCCGCCATCGATGCTCCGGAGGTGGTAACGTCCTCAATGATCACCACGCGGTCTCCATCGCGAAGCTTACTTCCGAGAAGGATTCCGGTGTCCCCGTGATCCTTGACCTCCTTACGGTTTGCGCAGTAACGGATGTTCACGCCGTATATCTTACTGATGGCCATCACCGTGGCCACTGCAAGCGGAATGCCCTTATAGGCAGGTCCGAACAGAATGTCAAAATCCAGACCATACGTATCATGAATGGCTCTTGCATAATACTCACCGAGACGGATCAGCTGTCCGCCGTTCTGATAAGCACCTGCATTCATGAAGAACGGAGACTTGCGTCCGCTCTTTAAGGTAAAATCCCCGAATTTAAGGACACGGGAATCCAGCATAAAATCAATAAAATCCTGTTTGTACTGTTCCATGGATATCCTTCCTTCCGCAGTCTGACCGCTGCTCTTAACCAAGTGCCGTGCGAAGATCCTCGATCATATCAATCGTTGCCGCTCTTGCCGCATCCGCAAAGCCATCCTCGCCGAAGCGGGCATACTTCTCCTTCTTATAGGCCGCAATGATTCCTCTGGAGGAATTGACAATTGCGCCGTTTCCGTCCTTGTCAAAGAAGCCGGACAGATCCTTTGCCGTTGCTCCCTGTGCTCCGTACCCGGGTGCCAGGATAAAGGTATGCGGCATCAGCTCACGAAGCACCTTCGCCTGCTCCGGATAGGTTGCTCCGACCACTGCTCCCACATTGCTGTACGCGCCGTCCATCGACTGCTCGCCCCACTCACGGACCTTTTCTCCGACCACCTCGTACATGTGACGGCCGTCCTCGGTCTTAATGTCCTGAAACTCTCCGCTGGAAGGATTGGAGGTCTTTACCAGAACAAAGATGCCCTTGTCCTCCTGATTGCAGATATCCACAAACGGTTTGATTCCATCTGTTCCAAGATAAGGATTTACGGTTGCAAAATCCTCATAAAACGCACGGATTCTGTGTCCGCCGATCTCAACTCTTCCAAGGTGAGCTCTCGCATATGCCTCCGAGGTCGATCCGATGTCTCCGCGCTTCACGTCACCGATCACAATCAGCCCCTTTTCCTGACAGTAGCGAACCGTCTTCCAGTATGCGATCATCCCCGGAATTCCGAACTGCTCATACATCGCAATCTGCGGCTTCACCGCAGGAACCAGGTCTGCAACCGCATCCACAATCTCCTTGTTGAAGCGCCAGACCGCCTCTGCCGCGGTGCCAAGATCCTCGTCATAGGTCGCATCCTCCACATGGCGGGCAGCATCCTTTAACAGCTGCTCCGGAATAAAGCTCATCTGCGGATCCAGTCCGACAACCACCGGTGCATTCTTCTTACGGATTTCTTCGATCAGTTTTGAAATCATAGTTTCCTTCCTTGCTGCGGTCATGCATGGACCGCGGATATTCGGTTGCAGTATAACGCATGGCTCACAGCCTGTGCAACCTGTTATCTTGTACTTAAAAAAACTTGCTCTCTCTTTGCCTTCTCATCTCCCGGATAAGACGCCAGATAGGTATCCATCAGAGCCTTGGCCTGTTCAAAATTACCCAGGTGCTCGTACGCCACGATTTCATTAAAGGAAAGGCTCTGCAGGCACTCCGCTGCGCCAAGCTTCTTCCCGTTCTGAAACGCCTCCAGGGCAGCATCGTAAGCCTCCATCTTCATACAGCAGAGGCCCAGCTGATTATATACCTCCGGATGCGTCGAGTCTGAGGAAAGAAAGGTTTTATATACATTGGTCGCGTAATTGAAATCTCCCAGTGCCTCATAGGTTCTGCCCAGCATCAGGACGACCTTTTCATCTGTATTGCTCTGCATCTGCTCCAGATTGGTTCTTGCCGTTTCATAGTCTCCGACATAATAGGCAATCCGGCCCCGGTCATAACTGCTCATGCTGTCAGAATACTTATCAAGGGCATTCTGCAGGTATACCTTTCCCTCGGTGTCGTATCCATTCTGCGACATCGCCGAATAAACAGAAAGCAGACGATCATAATTGGATGGCTCCAGCGCAATTGATTTGGAGAAATCCTCCTGCATCCCATCCGTGTCGCCCATCTGCATTTTCACCGCGCCGCGAAGCTCAATGGCATCGGCATCCTTCGGACGCAGCGTCACGATGGCATCGTAAACCTTCAGCGCAGCCTCGTAATCTCCGAGCTTGTCGTAGCAGGAGCCCAGGTAATAATTGATGTCGTATTCCGTATCCCCCGGAACAATGCCGGCTTCGGAAAGCGCTGTCTCAAAGGCAGCTGCGGCCTTGTTGTAATCTCCAAGTCCCATCCAGGCAATCCCAAGACGCCGGTAATTCTCTTCGCTTCCCTCTCCGCCATCGATCTTCTGCTGATACAGATCGGCAGCCTCCTGATAGGAGCCTGCTTCCAGAAGCTTGTCTCCCTGCGATTCCTCACCCTCCGTATTGATCCCCGGAGCCTTTGCACAGCCAAAGAGAAGGCACGGCAGAAGGCATAAAAGAAGCAGCGTCTTCTTTCCTGAGATTCTCCCTTTCCGGCAGTTCTTGTTCTTCTCTTTAAGCGTTTTGCGTTCCATCCTTGGTCTTTCCTGTTTCTCCGGTTTCCCCTGCCTCTGCCCGTTTTCTTCCCGGATGAAGCTCAGGCATCTGTACCAGTACAATTGCAGAAGCCATCAGCACGCAGCCAAAAAGCTCTCTCCCTGACATCGTCTGATGAAGAATCAAAAAGGCAGAAACCGCACTGATGACGGATTCCAGCGACATAATCAGAGACGCAATAGCAGGATCCGCTCCCTTCTGTCCGACAATCTGCAGCGTATATGCAATTCCGCTGGAGAAGATACCCGCATACAGCAGAGCAAGAATTCCCGCCATGGACACACCGGCCAGCGACATCTCTCCCCGTGCCAGCGCAATGACAAAGCCGAGCACACCGGTTGTAAGAAACTGCGTACAGGATAATTCTACCCCATCGGTCCGAACGACGAAATGGTCAATGCTCATAATCTGCAGAGAGAACATAAGAGCGCCGCCAATCAATATCAGCTCCCAGCCCCCGATTCCAAAGCTCTCATTCGGCTTCATACACAGAAAGTACAGTCCGACTGCGGAAATGGCTGCCGAAACCCAGACCTTTGCCTTGCTTCTCCGTGTGAAAAGAAAAGAAAGAATCGGAACCATGATGATGTACAGTGCTGTCAGAAACCCTGCTTTCCCGACCGATACATGCGGAATTGCCGCCTGCTGAAGCCAGGAGGCTGCCATAAGCACCACGCCACAGACCATTCCTCCGATCACAGACTGTCTGTGATCAACCGGCTCCACCGTCCGGTCGCCCTGCGCAATTCTGCGCCTGCGCATCCGCTCTCTTGCAATGACAAGAGGCAGCAGCACCACAAAGCCCATCAGGAAGCGAATCCCGACAAAGGCAGAAGCCGGAATCTCATCGCTGCCGATTCTCTGTGCCACAAAGGCGGTTCCCCAGATCAGTGCTCCCAGGAAGCAGCAGACCGCATTCCGAAGCGGCATTTTCCCGGCTGTCGTCCTATTTTCTTCCATATGCTGATGATTCCTCAATCCTCTTCAAATTCAGCGATGACATAAAAGCCCCGCTCATTCTCTTCAATCGTCTTCACAACACCCTCCCTGGCCTTCAGCCGTTTCGTAAAGGGAATATTCCCGCTCATCGCAAGAGAAGGGTCAATCGTATAATAATAGTTACTGGGAAGCAGTCCTTCCGTGACCGTCACCTTCTGTCCTTCCTGCAAAAGTCCCGGACGTTCCATCTTGAATTCCATTTCCCGTTTCATTCTACATGCCTCTGTGCATACTCTATGTGCAGAACACCTGCAGGGTGCAACAAAGCGCACCGTACAAGCGGTGCGCCTACTTGTTACATCTGCTGTTATGTTTTCCCTATTCCTGTGCGCCGTCGGCACCGTTTGCATTCACTGCGCCTGTACTTCCCGCTGCTCCTGCTGATGTGCCGTTTGCATTCGCCGTTCCGGTACTTTCCTCTGCTCCTGCTGATGTGCCGGTGCCTGCCGCTTCCCCGGATGCTGCGGCACTTCCTGCCGTCACCTCAGGAAGCTGTGCAAGCAGTGCATTTGCTTTGGTCGTATACTCCGATGACGCATCCTTCGCCGCCAGATTTGCAATCACAGCCTTTGCCTTGGTCACATATTCCTCCGCAGAGGTATCGTTGTCATCAGACGAACCGTCCTTCGCCGCCAGATACAGCTGATAATAGGAATTTGCCAGATAGTACTGGCGCTTCGCCCAGGTCTGGCCGGTCTGGTCCTGATTCTCAAACTTATTCGCGGTCTCCAGATCCTCTGCAGCCGCCGCATAATCCGGAGTGGACGCCTCATACGCCGTAATTCCGGAATCCGCAAAGGTCTGCAGAATCTCAGCACGAAGAAGCGGATACAGATCGTTGTACAGCTTTGTATAGGCATCGGACATTCCCTCCGTTGCCGTCTCCGGGTCGATCTTCGCCAGGGCCTTGGCTGCATCTGCAACCTTCACCGAATCCTCCACGTAGAGCGCTGCACTCTCCATCAGCACATCCGCCTTGTTCTCTCCCCCGGAGGCGGTGTTCTTCTCCTGCTCCTCCTGCAGATCCTTCAAATCCGCATTCAGCTGCTCCACCTGACTCTGCAGATCGGTGATCTGAGAATCCTTGCCGTCCGACTGGGAGGAAATCTCCCGGATCTGCTTCTGTGCATCCGTTCGTATGGACTGGATTCTGGTGGGCATGATGACAAACGCTACCATTGCAGCGCCCACAAGAAGCCCGATCACCCCGCCGTAAATCCAGGAAGGAATGCCAAAGCCGTCTACGCCCGGATTTCTTGCGTTAACCGGCTGAATAATGGTCTCATTATCTGCCGTGTATTTGATGACACTGCCAACCTTCGGTTTCTTCGGCTTTCCGTTCCTGCCGCGGGCCGCCTGCGCATCCGCACCGGTAGCGGCCGTCTTAACCGTCCGGACATTGGCCTTGTGCATCGCATTCTGTGCACCCGCCTGCGAGGCACCCTCCGGCTGAAGCTTCGAAAGGACCTCCTTCCGGTAACGAAGGGTGGTCGTGTTGTTCACATCCAGAAGAAGGCAGCGCTGCAGCTCTTTGTCAGCCCGCTTGTACTGCTTGTTCTCAATATAAAGCAGCGCAAGGAGCTGTCTTGCACGCAGATAGCGCGGATTCACCGACAGCACCTTCTTCAGCTGCAGAACCGCAACGTCCAGATTATCGGTATAGCAGCATTCCAGAGCGTGATTATACCTCTCGATCGAGCTGTCAAGATTCTCCATCGTCTGTTTGCTTGCCTGAACCTGTGCCAGATACTCCGCCCCGAGATTCTGCTTGCGGTGAAGTCTCTCGTCGTTGATGTTCTTGGAGATCACCCACTCCGAAAGTGCCGCAACCGTCTCTCCGATCTCGTAGTAAATGAGACCGAGAAGATTCCTGGCATCCAGGTTATCCTTGTTGAACCACAGACTGTTCTTCAGCGACAGGATTGCACCGGAAAGATCCCGTACCTGTGCCTTCTGCAGCCCGTCATTATACAGATAATTGGACGTATATATAATTTTCTTATAAGTGCCTACATCCGCTCCGCAGTTCGGACAATGATCCGTCTTATTGAGCTCGCAGCCGCATTTGAAGCAATACATTGATTACATCCTTATGTTGTGTGCCGGAGAACTCTCTGCCCCGTATACGCCGTCCTTTGTCATCTTCAGCATGACGTCAACCATATCCTTCATATCCTGGTTGTAAATTGCATTCTCGACATCGCTGATTTCAAGACTCGGATGAAATTTCTTGATCTCTTCATCAAAATTGATCATACGTCACCTACCTTCGCAGCTCTTTCCTCTGCAGCCGGCTGCAGGTTTTCCTTCCGCCTCCGGTTACAGATTCTTCATCTGCTGCAGCATCGCATTCACCGACTCATACTGCAGGCGGTAATTCTGCTGCTTCTCCTTCTCTTCGTCAATCTTCGCCTGAGGTGCCTTGGCAAGGAATCTCTCATTGGAGAGCATCTTCTCCGAGCGCTTCAGCTCGCCGTCAAGACGATCGAGCTCCTTCTGAAGACGCTCCACCTCTGCAGCAATATCCATCAGATCCTGCATCGGAACGAAGAAGGTTGCAAACGGCTCAATCACCGATACCGCTCCGTCCGGAATGCCTGCCTGATCCTTCTGCAGAACAATCTCATTCGCATATGCCAGCGTCTCAAAGAAGAGCTGATCCTTGCGGAATACCTCCAGGGTCTTGTCACTGTCGGAAACGACATAGACCTTGGATTTTCTCGAAGGGGCCACGTTCCGGTCGCTGCGCATCTTGCGGATTCCGGATACCGCATCCTTGATCATTTCGATATCCTTCTCCTGCTCCGGGAAGTCAAAGTCCTCTCTGCGCTTCGGCCACGAGGAGATCATGATGGAAGGCTCCTTCGTCTGAATCGTAGAGAAAATTTCCTCCGTAATAAAAGGCATAAACGGATGCAGAAGCTTCAATCCTCCGATCAGAACGGTCTGAAGCGTCCAAAGCGCTGCTTCCTTGCTTACGGCATCATCGGTGCGGTACAGTCTCGGCTTCACCATCTCGATGTACCAGTCGCAGAACTCGCCCCAGATAAAGTCATAAACCTTCTGGACAGCGATGCCCAGCTCAAACTTCTCCATGTTCTCAGTGACATCCGATACCACATGGTTGAACTTGGACAGAATCCACTGATCCTCCGGCTGAAGTCCCTGCGGCATGACCGCAGCATCCGCCTCCTTCCCGTCCTCCATGTTCATCATGATGAAGCGGGAAGCATTCCATACCTTATTGGCGAAGTTCCGGCTGTTCTCCACGCGCTCAATATAGAAGCGCATGTCGTTGCCGGGCGCATTTCCTGTAATCAGGGTGAGACGCAGTGCATCCGCACCGTATTTGTCGATGATCTCAAGGGGATCAATGCCGTTGCCGAGAGACTTCGACATCTTGCGTCCCTGTGAGTCGCGGACGAGTCCGTGGAAGAGTACGGTCTTGAACGGCTTCTCTCCCATCTGCTCATAACCGGAGAAAATCATCCGGATAACCCAGAAGAAAATAATGTCATAGCCGGTTACCAGCACATCCGTCGGATAGAAATACTTCAGATCCTCCGTCTGCTCCGGCCATCCAAGCGTTTCAAACGGCCACAGTGCAGAGGAAAACCAGGTGTCCAGCGTATCCGGATCCTGCTTCAGATGTGTGCTGCCGCACTTCGGGCATTTCTCCGGTGCTTCGCTTGCCACAATCGTCTCACCGCAGTCATCGCAGTACCATGCCGGAATCCGGTGTCCCCACCAGAGCTGACGGGAAATGCACCAGTCCTTGATGTTGTTCGTCCAGTTGAAGTAGGTCTTCTCCATGCTCTTGGGAATAAGCTGGATTTCACCGTCCTCCACGGCCTTGACAGCGGGCTTGATCAGCTCGTCCATCTTCACAAACCACTGCTCCTTCACCATCGGCTCTACCGTGGTGCCGCAGCGGTCGTGGGTTCCGACGTTATGCGTCAGATCCTCGATGCCGACAAGAAGGCCCATCTCATCGAGCTCCTTTACGATGGCATCTCTTGCCGCATACCGGTCCATTCCCTGATACTTGCCGCCGTTCTCATTGATGGTCGCATCGTCGTTCAGGATGTTGATCACCGGAAGGTTATGACGCTTCCCGACCTCAAAGTCGTTCGGGTCATGCGCGGGCGTAATCTTAACCACGCCGGTTCCTTCCTCAGGATCAGCGTGCTCATCTGCAACAATCGGAATCGGACGGTTCATAATCGGAAGCATGACCTCTCTTCCGATCAGGTTCTTGTAACGGGGATCCTCCGGATTGACTGCAACGGCAGTATCTCCGAGCATCGTCTCCGGACGGGTGGTCGCAAATTCCAGGAACTGCGTTGTGCTGACGCTTCCATCCTCCTCAATCAGCGGATATTTGATGTGCCAGAAATGGCTCTGCTGCTCCTTGTATTCCACTTCGGCATCCGAAATAGAGGTCTGGCATACCGGGCACCAGTTCACCATACGGTTGCCCTTGTAAATCCATCCTTTCTCATGCATCTTTACGAAGGTCTCGGTCACGGCCTTGTTGCAGCCCTCGTCCATGGTGAAGCGCTCACGATCCCAGTCGCAGGAAGATCCCAGCTTCTTCAGCTGCTTCACAATGCGGTGACCATACTCTTCGCGCCACTCCCAGCACTTCTCAAGAAAGCCCTCACGGCCAAGATCTGCCTTGGTGATGCCCTTCTTCTTCAGCTCATTGATGACCTTTACCTCGGTTGCAATGGAGGCATGGTCAGTCCCGGGCTGCCACAGTGCATTGTAGCCCTGCATTCTCTTAAAGCGGATGATGATGTCCTGCATCGTCTCATCCAGCGCATGTCCCATATGGAGCTGACCGGTAATGTTCGGCGGCGGGATCACAATCGTAAACGGAAGCTTCGAATGATCCACCTCCGCATGAAAATACTTCTTCTCTTCCCAGTTCTCGTAAATCCTGTCCTCAATGGACTGCGGATCGTAGGTCTTTGACAATTCCTTCATAATATGCTGTCCTCGTATTCTGGTATCCTGTCCGATTATGCTTCCTGAAGTCTCTGTACCATCTCGTACAGTGCCTTTGCACTGTTGAAGTTCTTCGGCACGATCTCTCCTGCAGGGATTGAAATGTCATATTCATCATTCAGCGCACTGATGATCTGCAGAATATCAAAGGAATCCAGAATTCCATCATCGATCAGCGTCGTGCAGTTCTCAAAATCCACGTCATCCTTAATGTCCTGCAAAAGTTCAATGAGTTCTTCCATCTCTTCGTCATCCTTTCCTGCTGCCGGAAACCCGCAGCACCTCCAACCGGAATTTCCCCTCGCCGCACAGGTTCGAAGGCGATTCCGGGAACGTTATCCAAGCTGAATGGTATTCAACCGGCTGGTATCGACAAAATCACGTGCCAGACGAATATCCGAAGTACCATTATATAACACAATCCGGGGCATTTTTCTACTGAGGAACAGATAGATTCCCTCTGTCACCGAATAAGCGCCGATATTCTCAAAGACCAGCAGATCTCCCGGCAAAGGCTCTTCCATCGTTCTGGAGCGGACAAGATCATCGTTTGTGGTGCAAAGGCTCCCGCAGATGGCCCAGTCCTCCCTTGGCTCCTGACTGCTCTTCTCCCCGTCACAGACAGCTCTGTAGCTCACGCCGGACATCTCTGCATCCGGGTCACCGTTTCCGCGGAAATGCCGGATCACAGGAAGCTTCATTCCCATGATCTGTCCCAGATAATTCACATGGTTGATCCCGCCGTCCACAATGCAGTATTTCTTATTCTCCACGCGCTTGCTGTCAACGACCTTTGTCACATAGTATCCGCACTCGGTGGCGAAAAAGCGGCCGGCCTCCACCGTAAGCTCCGCCCACTGCGAAACCTCCTGCAGAACAGGTGCCAGCTCTCTCATCGGGGCAAGCGTATCCGAGAAGTCCGCTCCCTCAAAAAGAGGAACCGGAAGTCCCGGCCCATATTCCAGCTTATGAAGAACAAAGCCCTCCGTTTCCTCTATCTCCCGGAAAAGCTCCTTCAGCATCTGCAGCTCTTCCTTCTGCTGATGAAGTCCCTTGTTCTTCCTCTGCGTTCCGGCGAAATAATGAACACCCTCGATGGTCAGGTCCGGATACCTGTCACGGTTCCGGATCACAGAAAGAAGATCCTCTCTCGACATCCCGAACTGTGCACCGGAATTCAGACGCAGAAGTACCGGGACCTTCTTCCCTGCGGCCTTCGCGGCATTCTGAAGAAGCATCACGTGGCGGAGTGATTCTGCCGTACAGATTCCAACTCCGTCCTCTACGGCCTGCCTCACATCCGATGGCTCCTTGTTGACGCCCGAATAAACCACGCTCTCCATCGGGACCTGAAGTGCCTCGCAGATTTCCAGCTCTCCTGGGCTGCAGACCTCCAGATGTGAAACCACCTCCAGCATCGCAGGAATCAGAAACGGATTTGCCTTAATCGAATAGCAAAGCTTCACCTGCTCTCCGACCATTTCAGAAATCTCCCGGACACGGTTCTTCAGCGCCTCCGTATCAAACACATACGTCGGTGTCCCGTATTGCCGTACAATATGGATCAACGCTTCATCGTTCATCATTCTCCTCATCACTTTCCGGAAGGCTTCTGATAAATTGCTTCCAGCGCATGTCGGTCAATCTTTCCATTCTTGTTGAGAGGCATCTCCTCCAGCCGGATGGTCTTGTTCGGAACCATAAAGGGAGGAAGAATTTCCTTCAGCTCTTTTTCCAGATCCTTTTTATCACGTTCTCCGGTGTAAAACAGGATCAGCCGTTTCTTCTTCGCGTCATAGATGCAGCAGGCACGGGAAACGCCGTCCCTTGCCATGGTATCCGCCTCTACTTCACCAAGCTCAATGCGGTGCCCCAGATGCTTGATCTGGAAATCCTTGCGGGAAACATAAACAAGATTTCCGTCTGCATCATAACGCCCGATGTCACCCGTCCGGTAAATCCGCTCCGGATAACGATCATTCAGCGGATTCTGGACAAACGCCGCCGCAGTCCGTTCCGGATCCCGATAGTAGCCAAGAGCAACACAGGTTCCGCCCACGCAGATCTCGCCCTCGCCCGATAAATCAGACGGATCCACCTCCTGATTTTCCTCATCCAGAAGGAACACCTTCTCATTTTCAAAGGCTGTGCCTGCCGGAATAACCTCCTCCAGTCCATATTCCTTCCCCGGATCCAGAACATAGTAGGTACAGTTGCAGGTGATCTCCGTCGGACCATACAGATTGACATACATGGCCCCCGGCAGATATTTCTTCCAGACATTCAGCTGCTTGATGGGCATCACTTCGCCGGAAAAGCCGACCGCCCGCACCGTTTTCGGTATGCGGTAGTCCAATGCATTCATAATGGAAACAAAACACATTGCGCTGACCGCCCAGATGAGGATCGTTGTTTTCTTCTCACACAGATAGTCCATCAGCTGCGTCGGATTGCTGAAATATTCCCGCGGAATGATCTGCACCTTCGCTCCGGTATACAGTCCGCTGTAAATATCCTTTACCGACACATCAAAATCAAACGGAGCCTGATTGCCGAAGATGTCTTCTTCCGTCACCTGAAAGAGCGGTGCAAAATGTGCGATGAACTCAATCACACTCCTGTGACAGACCGCAACTCCCTTCGGCGTTCCGGTGGAGCCGCTTGTGAAATTCACATAAAGCGGTGCTGTATCCGTCATGGTGCTTCGGATGCGTGCAAGCACGGGAGAAAGCGGAGCTTCCTGCCCGGAAAGAATCTTTCCTGCCTGCTCCAGAAGATCCTTCAAAAGGATTCTTCGCCCCCCGAAGGAAAGCTCCTCTGCCTTTTCCGCATTCTCTTCATCCGTAATCAGTACCGCAGGCTCCAGTACATCAAGCACCTTCTGCGCCCTTGCTGCAGGCTGCCGCACATCAATAAAGCTGTAGAAGCCCCCTGCATAGACAGCGCCGAACATTGCAGTCACCGCATCCACAGACTTCTCCAGATAGAACGCCACAGGGCTTTCAGACGGAACATCCGCAGCAAGAAGCTCTCCTGCTGCCCTTGCCTTCCGTACCAGCTCCCGGAACGTGATGTCCTTTTCGGGATCTCCGAACGCCGGCCGGTCCGGAAAGCGCTCTGCCGACCGCTCCAGAAGCTCCAGAATGTTATGTATGTAGTTATCCTTCACCGATTGATTCACCATTTCCTCCACGCAGTCAGACTTTGACTGATTCGAAATTTAAACCCTCCATCGTCAATTGCTCAGGTCCAGGCAGATTTCCTGCCCATATAAGATAATTTTACCAAAGAACCGGTCATTCTGTCATATTCTTCTCATACAGCTCAAACTCCGGAATGTATTCCATTCCGCGCTCAAGATCTCTTGTGCCGGCATACGTGAATCCATTGTGTCTGTACAGCCTCTGCGCCGGTATATTCCCCGGAACCACGTCCAACCGGATCGCCTTATACCCATTTGCTTTTGCAAAAGACAGCGCGCACTTCACCATAAAATCTCCGATTCCGCAGCCCTGCCGCTCCGGATCTGCCGCAAGCGAATGAAGGATCAGATACTCACCTTCCTGCAGATCACAGGACCAATCACCCTTCTCATAGGCGCCGCCCGGGTTATCATTCATCACCGCAGCACCAACAATCCTCCCGTCCTCCAGACAGGCATACTGATCCCCCCGATGAATCGCCGCCTCCACGCTCTCTCTGCAGGGATACGCATGACTCCACTTCGGATAGTTGATATGAGCCTCCAGATAGGTCACTACTCTGTCATAAAAGTCCGCCAGCTCATCGAGCCGGCCTTCGTCACATTGAATCCATTCCATTTTCCAATTCCTTTACGTATTTCTCACAGAATGCCCACATTCTGCACACATTTTGTTCACAGACCTGTTTTAACATAAATAATGTCAGATGAAGCAAGCATCTGACAGCCAACAAAACTTTTTCTTTTCATAACCGGACTGTAGCCCTGCTGCAGTCCCTCCCCCTGCAAAAAGCGCCGCTTTCGGTTCCCCTCCTTGTTAACCCCCGAAGCGTGCATTTGCAAGCCCGGAATGTTTCCCGCAAAAGGCAGAAAACATTCCGGGCTTTTATGGTACTTCCTATGGTAGAATACCACTATTATGGAACTGTTCTCACTACAATACTTTCTGTTTATTTCAATACTGCTGACTGCTTATTTCCTGCTGCCGCGGATTTCCCGCGCAGCAGGCCGTTTTCAGTGGGTCCTTCTTCTTGCCGCAAGCCTTGGCTTCTATCTCTTCTCCGGCAGGGAAGCCATTCTTCTTATGCTGACCACAGCCTTCACGGTCTGGGGCGGGGGACTTCTTCTGTCCGGCCGGGATGCCGCGTATCAGAAACAGAAGAAAGTCGGCTTTTCCTCTTCTGCAGAGCGCAAGACGGCGAAGAAGAAATTTGCTTCTGAAAAGCGAATCATCCTTGCCTGCGTTCTCCTTCTGAACTTCGGCATTCTCGCATGGCTGAAATATTTCACTGCACTGATTCCTGCCTTTTCCGGTCTTCTTCTGCCGCTTGGAATTTCCTTTTACACGTTTCAGGCCATCTCATACCTGATTGACCAGTATAACGGGAAGTATCCGGCAGAGCGGAATTTTCTGCACTTTTTCCTGTTCGTCTCCTGGTTCCCGCAGCTTCTCCAGGGACCGATCGGCCGGTATGATAAGCTCCGGCCCCAGTTTTTCCGTGAGAATCACTGGGACGGCGAACGGATCAAGCGCGCCCTTCTTCTCATCCTCTTCGGACTCATGAAGAAATATGCCATCGCGGATATGCTGGTCGGAAGCATCTCCTCGGTTCTGGACGGGGATATTTCACGACTTCCCGGAAGTCTCGTTGTGTTTGCCATTCTCTTATATTCCGCCCAGCAGTATGCAGATTTCTCCGGCGGCATCGACATCATCTCCGGCGTTTCCCTGCTCTTTGGCATCGAGCTTGCGCCAAACTTCCGACAGCCCTACTTCTCCACCTCTCTTGGAGATTTCTGGCGCCGCTGGCACATTTCACTCGGCGCGTGGATGCGCGATTATCTGTTCTATCCGTTCGCTCTGCTGAAGCCAATGCAGAATTTCGGCAAATGGTGCACGAAGCATATGGGCAAAAACGGCAAACATTTCGGACGCGTGCTTCCTGCCGGAATTGCCAACCTGGTGGTCTTCTTCGTGGTCGGCATCTGGCACGGTCCTCAGCTTCATTACGTTCTCTGGGGCTTATACAACGGAATGGTCATTGCGCTCTCCGACCTCACAGAGCCCTTCTGGAAAAATCTTGCCGCAAGGCTCCGGATGAATACCGGATCGCGCGGCTTTCATGTATTCCGCATCGTGCGAACCTTTGTCATTGTCAACATCGGATGGTATTTTGACCGAATCAGTCAGCTTCAGAGCTGCCTGCAGGCCTTTGCAGTTACTCTGACGGATTTCCGGCTGACTGCCCTGAAGGATGGCATCGTATCGGAAATCATCGGACATTCCACCCTGTTTAACATTGCAGGCGGATATGCCGTCGCCTTCCTTGGCCTGATTCTCGTATTTGCAGACAGCATTCAAAAGGAGCGGGGATGTGACGTCTGCGGACAAATCATTCATGGACGTTTCGTCCGTAAGATGCTGATCGTCATTCTGATGATGCTACTTGTCATCACCTCATTCCTGTTCACTGAATCTGCGGGAGGCTTCCTGTATGCAAATTTCTGATTTCGGAATATCCAAGAAGCAGGACCGCGGTTCTGCAAAGCTCACATTTTCCTTCCGCCGGTGCGCCTGCGTTCTGCGGAAAAGCCTTTGTCTTCTGGTCTGCCTGTTTTTTCTGAACGGAGTTCTCTCCTTTCTGATGGAGCCCTATCTTGGCCCTTCGGAAGAAATGTGGCGAAGCTACCGCAGCTGTGAAGAGCTGGATACGGTCTTTGTCGGAACCTCGCAGTGCCTGCAGGGAATCAATCCCGCCACACTCGACCGGATATGCGGCAGCTCCTCCTGCAACATGGCAACCAACATGCAGTCGCTTGCCAATTCCCGCGACGCCATTGCAGCCGCAATCCGGGATCATCATATTCAGAACGCCGTTCTTGTCATCGACCACGAAATTCTGGGCCTCGACCGCAGCGACAACTTCCGTGCTGATCAGAGCTACTGGCACGCCAAGGCGATTACGGAACCATCCGTTTCCGCAAGACTTCTGGATGACCTGACGTTCATGACCTCACCTGCGTTTTTCGGAAAGCCGGCAAGCCTGACCTATCTGACGCCCTGGGTTTATAACCGGACCTCTAACCTCTCGCAGAATCTGAAGGAAAAGATCTCCGGCACCATTCTGGACACGGAAGGCCACCGAACGGCACGGGGCTTTCTTCCCTCTGCGGAAGAGCTGAGTCCGGAGTTTGAATTTATCACCTGGGAAGAGGCAGAGGAATGGGATAAAACCGCTGTCTCACTGAAGGATCTGTACATTTCGGAAGAGAATAAAGAGGAGCTTGCCGGCATCCGGGATCTCTGCGCAGCCAATCAGGTAAGCCTGACCGTCATCGTGGTGCCTTACCCCAACTGGCTCAGCATCTACCCGTTAGAGAATTACCTGGAGACCGACGCAGAGATTGCTTCCCTGTTTGCAGAAGCCGGATTTGAATTCTATGATTTCAATCTGATTCTGCCGGAGTACTTCGATCCCTCCGGCAATGAGAACTACAGCGATGTGGGACACATGAATGAACGAGGTGCAGAGCGCTTCACTGACTTCTTCGGAGAATTTCTGAAAGCAAGGAGCAGCGGTGAGGAGGTGCAGGCATGGTTTCGCACACCCCCTGCCTCCTCAGATGCCTCCGAGTAAAAGCCCCCATACCGGCACGGTAATCACAGACAAAGCCGTGCTGAGAACCACACATTTGGCGGCGGAATCCGCATCCGCCCCATATTTGGCAGCAAGAAGCGACGTCGTCGATCCTGCCGGCATCGCTGCCAGAAAGACCGACACACCGGTAATAAGCGGATCCACATGAAGGAATCTGCAGGGAAGCCATACGATGAGCGGAATGATCACCAGCCTCATCACAGAAAAGTAAAGCTGCTTCCCTGTCACAATTGTCTTCCAGTCCACATCCGACAGAATGGTTCCGATATAAACCATCGTCATCGCCGTCGTGCAGGAGGAAAGCGCCGAAACCGTCTTATCCATAAAACCGGGAAGCGGGATCCCTGTCAGCATCAGAAACAGCCCGATGTAAACTGCAATCATGCAGGGATGCACCAGCACCTTTTTCAGCAGGCCCTTCCGGCTCGATCCCCGGTTAAAATACGACACTCCCGCCGTCCACATGACAATCCGCTGCGGAATCAGATAAATCGACGCATATAAAAGTCCCATATCACCGAAGACAGCCTCTGTCAGAGGATTTCCCATAAAGCCTGCATTGGAGCAGACCGTTGCATACTGGAATACCTGCTTCTCTCCCTCGTTCATCATGCGGTAGCAGACATATCCGATGATGGTGCACAGGATCTGAATCAGGACAGAAATCAGAAGCACCAGCCCCAACGCACTGCCGATGCCGGCTACGCTGTCTTCCTCATTCACAAAGGCACGCACAATATTGCAGGGAAGAATGACATACAGAATGAGATCCGTCAGGCATTTTCTCCCCTCATTCGTTACCACTCCGATTTGCCGGATCACCAGCCCCGTTACCATCAAAAGCAGCATCTCTCCCATCAGCTGCAGCATTTCCGAAAGCATTTCCAGTCTTCTCCTTCCTCACCGTAAAACAAAGCCCGCCCGTTTCCGGGAAGGCTTTGCAATTGTTCCAAATCGTATCATGTTGCCGGACAGACCGAAATCCTTATTTCAGGAATTCTTCTATTCTCTTCAGTCCCTCACGGATCTTCTCCTCATCTGCTGCGAAGCTGAAGCGGACAAAATCTCCGCAGTGACTTCCGAGGCAGATGGCAGGAACCGTTGCCACGTACTTTTCATAAAGAAGCTTTTCCGCAAACTCCTCGCCGGTCATTCCGGTTTTGCTGACATCCACCATGATGTAGAAGGCTCCGTGCGGCGCCACGTACGAAAGCTTCGGGATGCGGTCCAGGCCCTCCATCATGAGCTTCCGTCTCCTGGCAAACTCATCGTGCATCGCCTCCACATCTTTCATGGTCTCCGGAAGGTTCATCGCTTCTGCTGCCCCCTCCTGAATAAAGGTTGTGATCGAAGTCGTCACGTACTGGTGATGCTTCACCAGAACCGGCATCAGCTTTGCAGGCCCTGTGACATAACCAAGACGCCAGCCCGTCATCGCGTAGGTCTTGGAGAAACCATTGACGATCAGGCACCGCTCCTTCATATGAGGGAAGGAGGCCACCGAATAAAACTTCGCGCCGTCATAGGTCAGGCTGCTGTACATCTCATCGGACAGAATCAGGAAGTTATGCTTTACCGCAAGCTCGCACAGCTTTGCAAGCTGTGACCTTCCATATACCACACCGGTCGGGTTGTTCGGAGAATTGAGAACCAGAAGCTTTGTTTTCTCCGTAATGACGGCCTCCACATCTGAAATGCTGATCTCAAAGCCATTCTCCGGCTTCAGATTGACATCAATCACCTTGCCGCCGCACTCCTTCACCAACGCTTCGTAGTTGATAAAGGCCGGCTTGAAAATAATAACCTCGTCTCCCGGATCCACAACAGAACAGATGCAGTCATTCAGTCCCTCTGCACCTCCGCAGGTAACCAGAATTTCGGTTTCCGGATCATAGCTGACCCCGATGTCCTTTTTTACCTTCTCCGCAATCGCCTTCCGAAGGGAAAGCTGTCCCCAGTTGGCCGGGTAATGTGTCATATGCGCATTCAGCGCCTTGATGGTCGCCTGTGCGATGGGCTCCGGCGTGTTGAAGCTTGGCTCACCGGCGCTGAAGGGAATCACGTCATGTCCCTTTGCGCGAAGTGCTGCCGCCTTGTTCATAATGGTACGAATCCCGGAAACCGGAACATCGGCAAGATGGCCGGCTCCCGCAAGTAAATCAAAATCCTGTTTCATCACATATCCTCTTCTTTTCTTTTAATTCTTTTCTTTTTATTCTGTTCCGCAATGCATTCCGTCCTCAGACCGTTCCTGCCACAGGCTTCTCCCCAGCAGGTACCTTGGCTTCTCCGGGAAGCTTTGCAAAGGACTTACGCGCCAGCTCACGATTGGAGTAAAAGATTCCGAATCCGGTCAGTGCGCAGAGCATGGCAGCCACAGGTGCCAGGTAGCTCATGAATGCATAAGGCAGATACTGCAGATAGGTTACGCCAAGGACGCCGCAGAAATAAATGCTGGAGGTGTGCCACGGATACAGAACAGCACCCACCGTGCCGCAATCCTCCATGGTTCTGGAAAGAACCTCCGGAGCAACTCCCTTCTCCTTATAAACAGGAGCCATAATCTTACCGGTCAGAACGTGATCCATTGCCATCGTGCAGCCGATCATGCCGCAGGCATAAGAGACAATCAGAGTAGAGCCAACGAGCTGCGGAATGCTGCGGATTTTGGAAACAACAGGATCAGTCAGATGACGAAGAACTCCAAGGCTCTCCAGTGCGCCGCCAAGACCAACCGCGAAGATCATGACATAAGCAGTAGAGGTCATCGAGGTAATGCCGCCTCTGTTCAGAAGCTTGTCAATCAGTTCATTTCCGGACTCAATTGCAAAACCGTTGTATGCAATTCCGAGCATATCCACCAGGTTCTGTCCCTGAAGCGGGATGGCAGCGATCAGACCTGCAATGCCGCCAAGAAGGATGGCAGGAACCGCATCCACCTTGAACATCAGAAGGACAATCACGACAGCGACCGGAATCATCGTCAACGGGGAAATGTTGAAGTTTGCACGGATTCCTTCACAGGTCTCATTGATCAGTGTCGGGTCATAGTTTGCACTGCCATAACGAAGGCCGAGAATTGTGAACAGAACACCGCTGATTACATATGTGGGAATCGTGGTGTACAGCATCGACTTGATGTGCTTGAAAAGCTCGCCGCCCGCCATCGCAGGTGCCATGTTCGTGGTATCCGAGAACGGGGAAAGCTTATCTCCGAACAGTGCGCCGCAGAGAACGGCACCTGCCGTCATGCCGACCGGAATGCCCATTGCCTCACCGATTGCCATCATGGCAATTCCGGCTGATCCTGCACTTCCGTAGGAGGTACCGGTTGCCAGCGACAGAAGGGAGCAGATGATCAGTGCGCACAGAAGGAACACCTGCGGATTGATCAGCTTAAGACCAACATAGATAATAGCAGGAATCGTTCCGGAGGCAATCCAGGTGCCGACCATCACGCCGACCACCAGAAGAATCAGGATGGCGCCAAGTGCGGAACGGATAGCATCAAACATCGCTGTCTGAACCTTGCCGTAATCAATGCTGCGAATCTTACAGAACCCGAAAATAATCGCCCATGTGCAGAGCATCGGAATTGCAAGACTTGCGCCGCTCCGCACGCACACCACCAGCCAGGCGATGACTGCTGCCATCAGCACCAGGGACTCCTTCAAGGTTGCCTGTGTCCGCAGTTCTGTTTTCTTTGTTTCTGCTGCTTCTTTTTTCTGTGTACTCATTTTATGTGCTCCTTCCTCCGCTTTCCGATCAGAAGGGCCTTCCGGACATACACAGACGGCGCCCTCTGAAAAGAAAGCGCCATTGCTTTCCGCTTATGATTTTATTTTGCTCTTATGTGCGGTACACTTCCCGCTCGCACGTTCCGGTCGTTTCGAATTCGATCAGGCTCTCCAGCGAGAGACGGATCAGATTGGAAACACTGGTTTCGGTGAAAAATGCCACATGCGGCGTGAGGATCACGTCCTCTCTGCTCAAAAGCTCTGCCAGAACCGGATCCTCCAGCTTCTCACCGGTCAGATCCTTGCGGATGAACGGAGCCTCCTTGTCATAGACATCGCTGGCAAAGCCTGCGATCTTTCCACTCTTCAGACCATCCAGAACGGCCTCGAAGTCCACCAGACCGCCCCGCGCCGTGTTGACAAGATACACACCGTCCTTCATCTTCGCGATGCTCTCACGGTTTACCATCTGTCTCGTTGCATCGTTCAGAACACAGTGGAAAAACAAAAGATCCGCCTTCCGGAATACCTCATCCTGCGTCGTGTAGGTCACATAGGGCTTTGCTTCTTCCTTCTCATGCGGCGAGCTGGCAAGAATGGTGCAGCCCATTGCATGAAGAATTTCTGCTGTTTTGATTCCGAGCTTCCCCGTTCCAAACAGACCAAGCGTCATGGAGCCAAGCTCTTTTCCCTGCACGCCCTGCAGTGTGAAGTCCTGATGGGAAAGCTTCTTCTCCATCGGCTTCCACTTCCGGACGAGTGACAGCATCAGAAGAACCGTAAATTCCGGCACCGCATTGGTGCTGTACACCGGGACATTGGCTGCCCGGATGCCGAATTTCCGAATGGCCTCTCTGCTGATCTGATCAAAGCCGGTCGATCGCGTCAGAATGTACCGGACTCCTGCCCGGTGAAGTCCTTCCGCAACCTCCTCCGTGATCCTGCAGGCCGCTACAATCAGAACGGCATCTGCACCCTCTGCCAATGAAGTGTTGTCCTTTGTCAGATACTCCGGTGTTGTGATGATTTCCAGCTCCTGTCCTCTCCTTCGGAGCTCCTCCAGCTCCTTCTGAAGAAGCGGCACCTCATCCGGCCGGAGACCGTACATGACTGCCTTATACATGAGTTCCTTCCTCCGATGTTTTCTTCGGACGCGCAGCCTTCCTGACTACGCAAAAGGGGCCCGGACACCACCATTGTGTCCGGACCCCTTTGTCCTCAAATTTGATAGTTGTTGTTATAGACCCTTTCGTTTCCGAAGTCAACCCTCTTCTACGATTTTCAGATTCCACGGCTTCCTTCCGGATGACCTGGGCGAGGAGCGGATCCGAAAGTCCGCAGCCCGAATCATATATGTTCCCCTGCTTTGCTTTAAATAAGGCAAAATCACATATTATTATAGCCTGATGCAGTATTTTTTGTCCATTTTATACTATTCTACAGCAGGATGACCTCCAGATCCTCCGGGACGAGAAGATTCCCGAGGAAATAATTTCTTCCCTCTTCGGTGTATAGCTGTTTCCGTTCCTTAATGTTCCGATCCTCCGTGTGATAAAGGATCACATTTTTGGCCCCAAGCTCCTCCGCAAGCTTCGCCGCATCCGCTGCCGTGGAGTGGTTTTTCTGATAGGGCTTGAAAATATCTGCCTGTGAATGCAGGCAGAAGGCCTCCAGAAGAAGCCAGTCTGCTCCTTCCGCATAGCTCCTCTCGCACTCGTTGTAAGGCTCGTCCCCGCAGCAGGTAAGTTTTCTTCCATTCTCCCCTGCCTCCAGCTCCATGCAGAAGCCAAACTGCTTCGCCTTGGTCGAATGAATGTCGAAGAACGTCACCCTTCTTCCGAGAATCGTCTTCTCCTCACCGTCCTTCACCTCAACCAGATGCAGTCTCTCATCCAGAAAGGCACATTCCTTCTTCGTAAGAAGCTTCTCCGCCATCTCCCGGAGAAGGGCGATCACCTCATCATGACCATAAATGACCGCCTCCCCCTCGTAGTTCCCGCGCTGCATATTCTGAAGAATCATCCGAAGCATCCAGATCATCCCCATCAGATGATCCAGATGGCGGTGTGTCAGGAACATCACGCGGATATCCTTCCAGGAAATACCGGCCTCCTTCAGCTGATGAAGGAGGCCGTTTCCGCCGCCTCCGTCCACAAGAAAATACCGATCCTCCTGTGTCCGTTCTTCGTCCTCCAGGACAAAGCAGGTATTGTAGCACTCTGTCACAACTGCGTTTCCGGTTCCAAGCATCGTCAGCTTCATGTCTCCGCCCTTCTTTTATTCTCTCTATTGTTTCTGAATTAAGCTGTTTATTATGTATATTCTGATTATTTGTATGTGGCTCTTTATATTGGTTGACACATTGCAACTCTTCGGTTATCATAAAATCAACAAAAGAAAAGAGGTACAGACCAATGAAGAGGTAAGGTTCCACATCCATAATAAAGGAAGTATCGAAGAAGATCTTACCAGAGGACAATCCAATGTACTAGTTATCTTCACACAACAGAATACAGAATGAAAGAAAGAGAGGATGCGCAACATGCAGATTAATCGCTTTATTTCATAAGGGGCAGTCAATTGGGAACCGAAATTGACTGCCTCATTTATTTTACTTTCCTTTCTCCTGCTTTCCTTTCTGTTTCACTTCAGATTTTGTTTTCCCTTGAACTCTTCTCCAGGCTTGTCGAACGCTCGTTCGATTTTTGTGGACAGATACCGCCTTCCGCGTTATGATAAATACATTTCAAACACAGAAAGCGTATCTTTACATGAATAGAATCCCGTGGAAAAACCGTTCCGGACGAATCGGTTCTCTGCTTCTGACGTTTTTTCTCCTGCTGGCATCAGCTTCTGTTCTCTCGAATTCAGGCCATACCGCACCGAATATCACATCGATACAGGCAGCAGAACATACAGCATCCGTCTCTCAATCTGCGAAATCTTCTTCCGGAGAGCAGAAGGAGCTTCTCACCGTCACCTTTCTGGATGTCGGACAAGGAGACGCCGCTGTTCTGCAGTGCGGCGGACAGACCATGATGATTGACGGCGGAAAGGCAATGGCCTCCTCCTATATATATTCCTGGCTGAAGAAGAATCAGATTTCCTATCTTGATGTCATGGTTGCAACGCACACAGACGCCGACCACATCGGAGGGCTGTCCGGTGCCTTGAATTATGCAAAGGTGGGAACGGCCTATTGCCCGGTCACCTCCGGAACCACCAAAACCTTTCAGAGCTTCGTCAGATATCTGAAGAAGCAGGGGAAATCCATCACCGTTCCAAAAGCAGGCGATGAATTCTCTCTCGGAGGTGCACAGGTCAGAATCCTCGGTCCCACAGATCCGCAGGCCGAGGGCAACAATTCGTCCATCGTCCTGAAGGTCACCTTCGGCGATACCTCCTTCCTGTTTACCGGAGACGCGGAGCGTGAGGAGGAACAGGAGCTTCTGGAATCCGGCTATGACCTTGAGAGCACGGTCCTGAAGGTTGGACATCACGGCTCCGACACCTCAACCTCCTACCTGTTCCTTCGCACCGTCAACCCGCAATATGCCGTCATTTCCGTCGGTGCAGACAACACCTACGGACATCCAACCGAGGCCGTCCTGTCCAGACTCCGCGATGCCGATGTGAAAACCTGCCGGACCGACCTGCAGGGTACCATCACGGCTGTCAGCGACGGGAAAAAGGTAACCTTTCAGACAGAAAGGAATGCCGATATCAATACTCTGGGAAATGCAGGCCCTGGCCAGAAGGACGAGACCGACCAGAAGAACAAGGCTGTTTCGAGTGCCGGCAAGGCCGCAGCATCGGATTCCTCTGCAGAAAAGACCTATGTTCTGAATACCAATACACATAAGTTCCATGATCCGGACTGCTCCAGTGTGTCGCAGATGAAGGAGAAGAATAAAAGAATTGTTACCGAGTCGAGGGATCAGATCATCGCCGATGGCTACGATCCATGCGGTCGCTGCCATCCGTGACGTCCCGCCTTCGGCGTAGATACCACTGGCATGGACGCTCCCGCTTACCGCAAGGCTGCCATCGATGCCGTAAATCAGCTCTCCGTGAATTATCTTCATAGATAAAATGAGGCAGTAAAAAGGCTTCGCAGTCGGTTTTGAGTAACCGGCCGCGAAGCCTTTCTTTGTTATTGTCCGACTTTTCAGGTACCACTGTGGAGGTACCACTATGGTCAGGGATGCTTGTTTGTCGGGAAATCATCTCTATTCGTAGGAATGTCTGGCCAAGGATGCTTTTCAGCAGAGAAAAGCATCTCTGCTTAGAGAAATATCTGATCAGGGATTATTTTTCAGTAGCACAAGCATCTTTTTTGATGATATATCCTGCCAGGGATTATCTTCAGTGCTGTAAATCATCCTCATTTGCAAGAATTCTCCGCCAGAGATTATTCTTCAACACCGAAAAGCATCTCTGTTTGAAAGAATAGCTTGTCAGGGATTATCTTCGGTGCAAAAAATCATCTCTATTCGCAAGAATACCTGGTCAGGGATGCTTTGGTGTTGAAGAAATTATCCCCCAAGGCCTCAAAATCAATATAAGGATTACTCTGACAGCCAGAAAGTCATCCGCAAGCCTCGATATCAGCTCACAGGTATGCATTGCATGCCACATACAAAGCCATCCTGAGTTTGCATGCCCACATTGAAAATGTAGGAACGCTGTTACTTACATTTCACACCTTCTGTGCAACGCTTTTCTCAGACCAGCGGTGTCCGGCAAGGCGAATCAGGAAAATCACCCCGCGGAAGCACAGCTCTGTGCACATGCCGATCCACACGCCCTTCAAACCGATTCTGGGTGCCAGGAAGGCCGCCAGCGGGATTCGCACCGCCCACATGCTGATCAGGCTCATGCAGGAAGGTGCCAGAGTATCTCCTGCACCGCGGAATACGCCGCTTGCCACAATGGATGCGCCGAACATCGGCTCGGCAAAGGCTTCGATCCGCAGCACCGCTGCTCCCAGTGCCCGAACCTCCGGATCGGGCGTAAGAATTCCGATCATCTGCGGTGCCAGAATGAACATCAGCGCTCCGCTTCCTGCCATCAGAAGCGAACCGAAGATCGTTGTCAGCCACCCCAATCTTCGAACCAGGTCCTTTCTGCCTGCGCCGATGCTCTGACCAATCAGAGTGGTTGCAGCTGTTCCGATTCCATAGCCCGGCATGTAGCAAAGGCTCTCCGCCGTAACCGCCAGCGAATTTGCCGCAATTGCGAGCGTTCCAAGCGGCGCCACAATGGTGGTGCAGGTAATCTGCGCCGCGCACAGAATGGAAGATTCAAAGGCAATCGGGATTGCTATTTTCGATGCAATCTGAAGGTCATGAGACTGCATTCTGAGCTTCTCACCTCTGTGATGCCGCAGAATCTGACTCTTCCACTGGATATAAAGGAAGCCGGCAATCAGCGCCGTCGCCTGCGCAAGTGTCGTACCGAGCGCCGCTCCGGCTACGCCGAGTCCCGCTCCGGGAAGCGTAATCCCCGCAATCTGATGCTCCGAAAAGATGAGGAATGAGTTGAAGATCACATCCAGAATGCAGGTCAATACCAGAAGGACACTGGGAGCTGTCATATTTCCGGTGCACTGCAGGGCTCCTGAAACCAGATTCAGCAAAGCCTTTACCGGCATCGAGAGTGCGAAAATCAGAAAGTAAGCGGAGGCCATTCCGACAATCTCCTGATCCCCTCCAAGCCAAACCGGAAGCTTCCCGTGAATTCCACCTCCGATCGCTGCGATCACAGCCCCGATCAAAAGAACCGAAACCAGTCCCTGACGGAAAATATCACGCGCCTTCTTCTCCCTTCCGGCACCGACATACTGCGCAATCTGCACGGTAAAGCCGGTTCCCGCGGCGTTTCCGATGCCGCCCATCAGCCAGGTAGTAGAGGCAATCAGTCCAATGGAAGCCGATGCACCTGCGCCCAGTGATCCCACCATGGATGCATCAATATATTCCATAATAATCTCGGAAATCTGCGCAAGGATTCCCGGTATGCTCAGCTGCACAATCAGAAGAAGCTGCTGGCGAAAGGTCAGCGTCTTCCCGTCACGCAGGTCTTTTAACAACTGGTTCTGTTCCATATCAATAAACTATTTCAAATTCGTTTTCCGAATTGCCTCCCCATGTAATTTTTCCGATTTTATATCAGCCCTGCTTTATTGATTGTTGATGGCCGTCACGGACCAGGTGTCCGCATCCTTGTTCTTTTCGATTACGACCTCCGGAGCCTGACCGATCAGGCTGATGCTGAAACGATCCCCGGAAATCTCTGCATCCACCAGATCGCAGTAACGGATGTTCCGCTGCAGATCAGCGGTAAATGCATCATCGAAATCCATCGAAGCCAGCTCCTCCTGAGACGAGATCTTCTTCCCATCCAGTGTCATCGGAAATCTGCACAGTCCCGCCAGATAATCCGAGCTCTTCATATGAAAGGCCAGCACAACCTGGCTCGCCGTGTACATCGCATCGAAGTTCTTCTCCGCCACGGTATCGTCAATGTTCTTCAGAGAAACCAACGAAGCTCCCGAGGTATCACCGTCATTTTCAATCAGTCCGGTGTAGGTAATCTCATAGCAATGCCCCAGCAGAATCTCATCCTTTGATGCTGCGGACATATCGTCCACGCCAAAGGTGATAATATCACCGCCCATCGTCTGCATGGTGAAGGTGTGCATGGCGGCATCCAGAATGACTCCGGTATCCGTCGTTTCCACATCGGCCAGAGCTTCCGCGTAGGTCATCTCCACCTTCTCGTAGCCGGACGCAGATGCAATGGAGTCCTTGATTTTCTGCGCCTCTGCATACAGCTTATCGTACAAATCCTTCGTCTTCTCCCCGAACTGAACGTCGGTCGGATAGGAAACTCCGATATATGCAGAAACCTTCTGCTCTCCCGTCTTCTTCAGTCCGCAGACAAACTCTCCGCCGACATACCGGATGAACTGCGGCGGAGCGCTGGAAACCTGGATGGAGCAGAGGTTTCCTCCCTCTCCTGCCTCTGCACACTCCTTAGCCGCAAATCCAAGGGAATAATCCTGTTCGTTCTCATAGGTATGCTGATATGCACTCCAGGAAACCAGATCCTTCCAATCCTCCGGGAGCTTCACGGTAAAATACGGCGTTGTCAGCAGCTGTCCGTCCACCGTGACGGAGGCATCCGCATTTTCGTCCTCTTCCGGGGTCTCCGAACTCTCCAAATCCTCCGAATCCTTCGAGTCTTCCAGATCCTTCGAGTCTTCCAGGTCCTTCGAGTCTTCCAGGTCCTTCGAGTCTTCCGAATTCCCGGGGTCCTCCGATTCCTCCGTATCCACACTGAATCCAGAATCCAGCTCCATATCCTCCGACGGCTTCGTCGCGGGCGCGTCCATATCCGCCTCGTCTGTTACGGCAGAGGAACCATTCCCGCTTCCGCAGGCGGCAAGGCTTATTGCAAGGGCTGCTGTCAGACAGCAAAATATTCTTCTTTTCATCTTCTGCATCTCCTTTCCCGTTTACTCTCTACCCGCTTCCATTGTACCAGTTTCCGCATCACTTTTCGGTATCCGGTATCGAAATTTCGAAATCGCTCTCTTTAAATGAATTGCTCTCTTTATGCTCTTTCCGCCATATTGCCGGGGTTGTTCCGACTGCCTTACGAAAAACAGCGGTAAAATGACTTTGGGAAGAAAAGTCCAGATAATTTGCGATCCGTTCTATGGAAAGCTTCTCCTCACACTCAGGGATGATTCTTCCCCGCTGATTTCATCTCTGCAAATAAAAATTCTCTCCCAGGGATGATTCTTCCCCGCTGATTTCATCTCTGCAGATAAAAATTCTCTCCCAAGGATGATTCTTCCTCGCTGATTTCATCCCTGTCGATAAACATTCTCTCCCAGGGATGATTCTCCCTCGCTTATTTCATCCCTGCGGATAGAAAATCTCTCTCAAGGATGATTCTTCTCGGCTGATTTCATCCCTGCAAATAAAAATTTTCCTCCAAGGATGATTCTTTGGAGCAAAATCGCCTCCACCCGTAAAACGGGTGGTTCGGGATGCGGGCTATAAGCCCGCGTTACTAGCCAGCGCCTAAAGGCGCTGGCTTTCGCTTTTATGGCCCTTGGTCGCTTTCGCTCCCTCGGGCTCCGCTCAAGCCAACTTGCTTTTATCTCCTGACTGCTCCTAAAGGAGCTCTCTTATCTGTTTATCTTTGGATCCTTTCCAGGCTGCGCCCCGAAAGGATCCTCGTATTCCCTTACACTCATTTTATCCTTCAGGATATCTGCTCTCTCCTGATCCCGTATGTACTTCTTTATCGTTGCATCGTTCAATCCAACCGTACTTACATAATATCCATCCGACCAGAAGTGTCTGTTTCCAAACTTGTATTTCAAGTTTCCATGTCTGTCGAACATCATCAGTGAACTTTTTCCCTTCAGATATCCCATAAACGATGGCACACTGAGTTTCGGCGGTATACTCACAAGCATATGTACATGATCTGCCATCAAGTGTCCTTCCAAAATCTCCACTCCCTTATAGGCACATAAATCATGCAGTATCCTGGTCAGATCTGCTTTATATTGATTGTAAATTATCTTTCGCCTATACTTTGGCGTGAAGACAATATGGTATTTGCATGTCCATTTGGTATGTGCTGCGCTATTTGCCTTCGGCATAAAATCACCTTTCCTTTCTTCAATAGTGGCTTGAGCACCTCTATTGTACGGAAAGGTGATTTTTATGTATAACTTTTTACTCACACCCGCATAGCGGGTGGTTTTTTGCTTCGCAAGGATTCGCTTGCTTCGCAACCTCATCGCAAGCTCAGCAG
>JABLTS010043236.1_pt1 | contig 44732 bp, 48 predicted proteins | sample 7160081 | NCBI WGS metagenome assembly JABLTS01 (sample SAMN14651231, study PRJNA627086) | human gut metagenome | isolation source: feces | host: Homo sapiens | reverse complement strand
TCGAAACAGGAAAGAGGCGGTGGAAATGAGTATTTTTGAATATGATGAGGAAGCAGTCTTTGAGATTGTCCGGAAAGATGAATATGAGAAAGGACTTCAGGAAGGTCTAGAAAAGGGGATTGAAAAAGGCATAGAAGAGGGAAGAGAGGAGGGTTTTTCAGCCGGAAAAGCAGATGCTATCTTAGAATTATTAGAAGATATCGGCACGATACCGGAAGAAATCCGTGAAAGAATTCATAACGAAAAAGACAGCAAAGTCCTGAACGGCTGGTTAAAGCAGGCAGCAAAGGCAGAGTCTATAGATGAGTTTGTATCGAAAATGTAAGTAAATGAATCATATTACTCATACTATTTATATAGAGATTTTTGTATTGCACAGTAAGATTTCACCAATGCTTCCGAGTTTCATCTCCATAGCATAAAAGAAACACTCCATCATTGGTGAAATCTCACTGGGGTATATACTTTCGAAAGGAATGAAGAAAATTCAGGTTCTTTAAAAAAATTCACAAGGAAAGTGAGTGTATAACGAGGATATAAGCAAAAGGTGTTGCTCAAATGAGCAGCATCTTTTGTTTTAGAACCTTATTTTATAGCAACCAAAACACGACAACAGATCCGTACCCCAAATAACTCAGCATTTTATTAGGTGAATGTTCTTTGAAGTCACTAGATGATCTACCAAAATGTCATTTTTTTCATTACATTATTTTAAGATTTTCTATGCTGTACCGCTGTCCTCGGATATTCCCACAGACAGTTGCGAGGCTTCCGTTGTGAGGAACACACTGCCGCGAATGCATGTGCCTGTCTGAGCCCGTAGGGCGAGTTGCACAAAGCATTCGCAAAAAGGCAGTGTGTGCCGAGCAGGAAACGCAGCATGTCGGTGGGAATGTCCGAGGACAGCGTCATGACTGTGAGAATTTCAAAGAATCGCATCACATATATACCATATTCTAAAAACACTTCCAATAAAATCAATGAAACCAATCAAACTCCAACGCAAGAAGTATAGTTTTTTTTTACAAACTATGATAAAATATATAATTGTGTATTAACATCAGAGGAGTTAAGAATAAAAATGAAAAAGAACCGTTTCAAAAATAAAAAAAGAGTTGTTGTAAAGATCGGATCATCCTCACTGACGCATCCAAAGACAGGAAATCTGGATTTTATCAAATTAGAGCGTCTGGTGCGGGAATTATGTGATCTGAGAAATCAGGATATTGATGTGTGCCTGGTAAGTTCCGGTGCTATTTCCGTAGGAAGAAAAATGATGGGGATCAAAAAACGTCCCAAAAGTATCGCCGTTAAGCAGGCATGCGCGGCAGTCGGACAGGCAAGTCTGATGATGACATATCAGAAATTATTCAGTGAGTATCACCAGACCTGTGGTCAGGTATTAATGACCAAAAAGACCATGATAGATAATGTATCCAGAAAAAATGCGGAAAACACCTTTGAAGAGCTGTTCCATCTCGGTGTCATCCCGATCGTCAATGAAAATGATACCGTCAGCACCTATGAGATCCAATTCGGTGACAATGACACCTTATCTGCCATTGTTGCATCCCTAATCGGTGCCGATCTGTTAGTTCTTTTGTCAGACATCGACGGACTGTTTACCGATGACCCGCATACAAACCCGAATGCGGAACTGATCGAGACGGTGGAAAAACTGGATGAAAAATACCTGAATATGGCAAAAGATACCACCGGAAGCGATGTCGGTACCGGAGGAATGGCAACAAAGCTGAATGCAGCAAGAATTGCATCCTATTCCGGTGCGGATATGATCATTGCCAATGCGAAAGATGTCGATATCCTGCATAAAATATTTGAAGACGACTTTATAGGAACCGTCTTTTTATCCAACAAAGATGAAGATTTTTACATACCTGATTTTATAGAAGAAAATATGGGTTAATTAGGAGGATTTATGGATCAGAAAAAAATAGACAGGATCAATGCACTCTATCACAAATCCAAGGCAGAAGGATTGACTGAAGCAGAGAAAAAGGAGCAGGCACTCCTTCGAAAAGAGTATATCGCATCGGTCAGAAGCAATTTGAAAGCACAGTTGAATAATATCGATGTCAAAGAGGCAGATGGCAGTATTATAAACCTTGGTGAAAAATATGGTAACAAAAGCGCAAATTAGAAAAGAACTGATACAAAAACGTGAAGAACTTCCTAAAAATCTATGCAAAGAAATGTCAACCGCTCTTGCAAAACAATTGACAAATTGGAAAGAACTGCAAAACAGGGGATATTTTTACGCCTATTATCCGTTGGGAAAAGAATTGTCCCTGCTTCCTTTGATACAATGGCTGTTAGATACAGGCAGGCGTGTTGCGTTGCCCAAAACAGACGGTGACAACATGGATTTTTATGAAATACAGGATTTAAATGAGGTGCGAAAAGGACAATTTGGAGTCATGGAACCCACCAGTGAACAAAAAGTCTGTTGGGAAGATGCTATTTGCCTGACCCCCGGAGTTGGCTTTTCTATAGATGGCGGGCGCATCGGACATGGAGCAGGATATTATGACCGATATTTTGAAAGACATCCCAGATTACTAAAAGTTGGAATTGCATATGAATTTCAGATTGTAGACCATATTCCAACAGAAGTTACTGATATTCCCCTGCAATGGATCGTAACACCGGATAGAACGATAAAAACCACAAAATCATGAAGAGAGGAGAAACACTATGAAAGCAGAATTAATGGAAATTGGCATAAAGGCAAAAGAAGCTGCCGGAAAAATGGCACTTCTTGAAACCAATAAGAAAAATGAAGTATTAAATTGTGTTGCAAAGAATCTGATCAAAGATGCAAAGACACTGATCGCCGAAAATGCAAAGGACATGGAGGCAGGAAAAGCGAACGGAATGCCGGAAGGACTCTTAGACCGTCTCTTATTAACTGAAAAACGTATTGAACAGATGGCAGAAGGATTAGAACAGGTAGCCGCTTTAGATGACCCGATCGGTGAAGTCCTTTCCATGAAAAAACGTCCAAATGGTCTTAGGATCGGTCAAAAACGTGTACCACTTGGCGTTGTCGGCATTATCTATGAAGCACGTCCAAATGTAACGGCAGATGCCTTCGGACTCTGTTTTAAAACCGGAAATGCAGTCATCTTAAAAGGAGGAAGTGATGCGCTCCACTCAAATATCGCAATCGTTGCCAGTATCCGACGTACGTTAGCGGAGTGTGGTGTAGATGAGAATGCCATCGCATTGATTGAAGATACCTCCAGAGAGACCACGACAGAATTTATGAAAATGAACGGATATGTAGATGTTTTGATCCCACGCGGTGGAGCCGGACTGATCCGTGCCGTGGTAGAGAATGCAACCGTACCGGTAATCGAGACAGGAACCGGCAACTGCCATATCTATGTAGATGAGAGTGCAGATTTAGACATGGCGGTCAACATCATCTTCAATGCAAAGACACAGCGGATCGGAGTCTGCAATGCATGTGAGTCCTTAGTTGTCCATGAAAATATCAAGGATGCACTGCTTCCGAAATTAGCAGAACGTCTGAAAGAGAAAAATGTTGAAATGCGTGGCGATAAGGCAAGTCAGGATGCATGCAGTGACATCATCCCGGCATCAGACGAAGACTGGGGAAAAGAATATCTGGATTATATTTTATCCATAAAGACTGTAAAATCAACGGCTGAGGCGATTACTCATATCAACCGTTACAACACAGGACACTCCGAAGCTATCATTACCGAGAACTACACAAATGCAGAAAAATTCCTAGACGAAGTCGATGCCGCGGCAGTTTACGTCAATGCATCCACCCGTTTTACAGATGGATTTGAGTTTGGATTTGGTGCCGAGATCGGAATCAGCACCCAGAAACTTCATGCCAGAGGACCAATGGGGTTAGAAGCACTGACCAGCACTAAATATATCATCTATGGCAACGGACAGATCCGTCCATAGAGAACCTCTAAAGAACACAGGAAATCAGAAAATCGCAAACGATTAGAAATCAGAAAGGTAAAACTGTAACACATGTACGAAAATATAGATTTTGATAACATTGATTTAACACAGAATCCACCACAGAAAGAACCGGACCGGCAGTATTACTATATAGCAAAGGCAAGACAGTATGTGCAGGAAAAAAGCCGGAAAAAGGGACGGCCTCTTACATTTTGCGTCAATACCTTTGGATGTCAGATGAATGCGAGGGATTCCGAAAAATTAATCGGGATATTAGAACAGATCGGATATGTAAAAAAAGAGACTGAAGATGCGAATTTTGTGATCTATAATACCTGTACCGTGCGTGAAAATGCCAATAACAAAGTCTATGGCCGCTTAGGATACCTGCACAGCCAGAAAAAAAAGAATCCGGATATGATGATCGGGCTTTGTGGCTGCATGATGCAGGAGCCGGAAGTTGTAGAAAAGATACGGACAAGCTATCGTTTTGTGGATCTGGTATTTGGAACGCATAACATCTATAAATTTGCAGAATTGATCGTAGCTGCATTTGAATCCAAAGGAATGATCGTTGACATCTGGAAAGACACTGACAAAATCGTAGAGGATTTACCGGTAGAACGTAAATATACATTCAAATCCGGTGTCAATATCATGTTCGGATGCAACAATTTCTGCAGCTATTGTATTGTTCCATATGTGCGTGGAAGAGAGCGCAGCCGCGATCCAAAAGACATTATCCGTGAGATCGAACGGCTTGTAGCAGACGGTGTCGTAGAAGTCATGCTCTTAGGGCAGAATGTCAATTCCTATGGCAAGAACTTAGAGCATCCGATGACGTTTGCACAGTTGTTAGAAGAAGTAGAAAAAATCGACGGTTTAGAGCGGATACGTTTTATGACTTCGCATCCAAAGGATCTATCCGATGAATTGATAGAAGTGTTAGGAAAATCGAAAAAAATCTGCAAACACTTGCATCTTCCGTTACAATCCGGCAGCAGCCGCATCTTAAAAGAGATGAACCGTCATTATACGAAAGAGCAGTATCTAGAACTGGTAAAGAAAATCCGTGCGGCAGTTCCTGATATTGCACTTACGACAGATATCATTGTCGGATTTCCGGGTGAGACAGAGGAAGATTTCCTAGAAACCATGGAAGTTGTAAAAGAAGTGCAGTATGACAGTGCATTTACCTTTATTTATTCAAAACGTACCGGAACTCCGGCGGCGACAAAAGAAGATCAGGTGTCGCCAGAGGTGGTAAAAGACCGTTTTGACCGGTTGCTACATGTCGTCCAGGAGATCGGAAGTCAAAAAGCCGGTGCATTACAGGGAACGGTACAAAAAGTTCTGATCGAAGAGATCAACGCACAGGATGAACATCTTGTTACCGGAAGACTGAGCAATAATTCCGTTGTCCATGTACCGGGTGGTGCGGATCTGATCGGAAAGATTGTAAATGTTTCCTTAGATGAATGTAAAGGTTTTTATTATCTTGGCACTTTAGCAGAAGGCAGATAGGACATGGATCACACAAAAAAGCGTTTTGGAAAAAAGGATGCTGTTTTTATCGGACTGCTTCTGATCATCGCCATTCTCATCTTTTTCTTTACGAACTATTTTCAAAAAGAAACAGGTGCTATGGTAACAGTGACGGTTGACGGCAAAGTCTACGGAACTTATGATTTAGAAAAAGAGCAGACCATCGATATTAAAGCAGGGGATAAAACCACAAATATCTTAAAGATTTCAGACGGAAAGGCAAAAATGCTTACCGCCGATTGCCCGGATCAGCTCTGTGTCCACCAGCAGGCGATTTCAAAAGAAAGTCAGACCATCGTATGTCTGCCAAATAAAGTAGTAGCAGAAGTCACCGGAAACACGAAAAAAGATTACGATGCTGTTGTGCAGTAAAGGAGTACTATGAATAAAAAGACCGCATATTTAGGGTTATTTTTGGCATTGGCATTGATATGCAGCTATATTGAAAGTCTGATACCGTTCTATTTCGGAATCCCAGGTGTAAAGTTAGGGCTTACAAATATCGTGGTAGTGATGATGCTCTATTGCATCGGTGCGAAAGAAGCGTTGCTGGTTTCTTTACTGCGGATTGTTTTAGCTGGATTTATGTTCGGCAATATGTTCAGCATCCTCTACAGCCTTGCAGGCGGGATATTGAGCTTTCTTATCATGTATCTGCTGAAAAGATATACCGGACTGCACGTCATCTCTATCAGTGCCGCAGGCGGGATCAGCCACAACATCGGACAGCTGTTCGTTGCAGCACTTGTAGTAGAAAATTATAACATCCTTTACTATGCTTCCGTACTTATCATAGCCGGGATCATTACTGGAATTGTGATCGGCATTGTGGCACAGGAAGTCATCCTGAGACTGAAACAGCGGATTGATTTTTAAACAGAGAGAGGAATACATTATGTATGCATATATCAAAGGAATCCTTGCAGAAATCACAGAAGATGCGATCATCGTAGAAAATCAGGGCATCGGCTATGAGATAGCCGTTCCGGGACAGGTATTTGATTACCTGCCGTCCGTCGGTGAAGAGGTAAAAATCTACACCTATCACTATGTTCGTGAAGATGCCATTTTACTCTACGGATTTCTGACCAAAGAAGATGTGCGGATCTTTAAAATGCTCATCGGAGTCAGCGGCATCGGACCCAAGGGAGCACTTTCTATCCTTTCCGTATTATCAACCGATGATCTGCGTTTTGCCATCTTAGGAGACGATGCAAAAGCCATTGCAAAGGCTCCGGGAGTCGGTGCAAAGACCGCCCAGCGTGTGATCATCGAGTTAAAGGATAAATTGAGCTTAGAAGATGCTTTTGAACAAAAACTTGCAAATCAGGCACAAAAAGCAGAGTTAAACCCGGCTGTAGGAGTAAAAAATGAAGCAATTCTTGCATTAACTTCTTTGGGTTACTCCCAAAGTGAAGCCTTAAAAGTATTGCAGGGCATTGAAATTTCACCGGACGATCAGGTAGAGGATGTGTTAAAAATGGCATTAAAACAGATGGCATTTTTATAAACTTCGCATAAAAAGGAGAGTTACTCATGGAAAAACGGGTCATATCCACCCAGATTCAGGAAGAAGATTTAAAAATTGAAAAGAGCCTGCGTCCGCAGACTTTATCAGAATATATCGGACAGGAAAAAGCAAAGGAAAATCTGAAGGTCTATATTGAGGCAGCTAAAAACCGCGGGGAATCCTTAGACCATGTATTGTTCTATGGACCTCCGGGACTTGGAAAAACCACCTTAGCAGGGATCATTGCAAACGAAATGGGTGTCCATATGAAGGTAACCTCCGGTCCGGCAATCGCAAAACCGGGAGAGATGGCTGCAATCTTAAGCAATCTGCAGGAGGGCGATTTATTGTTCGTGGACGAGATCCATCGTCTGAACCGGCAGGTGGAAGAAGTACTGTATCCGGCAATGGAGGACTATGCCATTGACATTATGATGGGAAAAGGCGCCTCGGCACGTTCCATACGTCTTGACCTTCCGAAATTTACCTTAGTCGGTGCGACCACAAGGGCAGGACTGCTTTCCGCACCGTTAAGAGACCGATTCGGTGTCGTACATCATTTAGAATTTTATACTCCGGAAGAATTAAAAGTGATCATCCGGCATTCCGCCATTATCTTAGGTGTTGAAATTGATGAAAAAGGCGCTTTGGAATTAGCCAGACGTTCCCGTGGAACACCAAGACTTGCCAACCGCCTGTTGAAAAGAGTCCGTGATTTTGCGGAAGTCAAATACGATGGAAAGATCAATGAAGAAGTTGCTGCCTTTGCACTGGATCTGTTAGAGGTAGACAAACTCGGACTGGATACAAACGACCGCAATATCCTCTATACGATCATAGAAAAATTCAACGGCGGTCCGGTCGGTTTAGATACACTTGCGGCAGCGATCGGCGAAGATTCCGGCACGATCGAAGATGTCTATGAGCCATATCTTGTGAAAAACGGATTTATTAACCGAACACCAAAAGGGCGTGTGGCAACGGATTTTGCCTATCATCATTTTGGTATTGCGAAACCATAGGAAAACAAGTATAATGTACTACATATAGTAGATGCGTGAGAAAAATACATAGATATGGTCGATGGGAGAGAACAATGTCAGCAAAGACGAATGCAGAAGTTGTAATTGGAGGAAAAGTATATACATTAAGCGGATTTGAAAGTGAAGAGTATCTGCAAAAAATCGCCTCCTATATAAATACGAAAATTTCCGAAGCGGAGGAATTGGATTCCTTTAAACATCTGACACCGGATATGAGGGCAATCCTAACAGAATTAAATATTGCGGATGACTATTTCAAAGCAAAAGCACAGCTCGAAAAATTAGAACTGGATTTAGAAGCAAAAGAGCGTGAGATCTACAATCTGAAACACGATCTGATCTCGAATCAGGTGCAGACGGAAACAAATACGCAAAGGATTGAAGAATTAGAAGCCGAAAACAAGGAATTATTATTAAATAAAACCAAATTAGAGGCTGCATTAGAAGATTCCCTGCTAGGGAAAGTAACCTCCGCAAAGACGGATAAAAAAGAAGAAAAGGAAACCACTTGAAAGCTATAGAGTTATTGTCTCCTGCGGGAGCCTATCCAATTTTAAAAGCAGTCATCGGGGCAGGCGCAGATGCGGTATATGTCGGCGGCCCTGCTTTTGGTGCAAGAGCTTATGCCGATAATTTTTCTAAAGAGGAACTGTTAGAATCCATTGACTATGCTCATATTCATAACAGAAAAGTCTATCTGACGGTCAATACACTGCTCAAAGAACGTGAAATGGAAGAGCAGCTTTTTGACTATCTGCTTCCATACTACGAACAGGGACTAGACGCTGTCATTGTACAGGATTTTGGTGTACTGACGTTTATCCGTGAAGCATTTCCACAACTTTCCATCCATGCAAGTACCCAGATGACGGTAACCGGAACTGACGGAGCAGCATTTTTACAAAAACAGGGTGCTTCAAGGATTGTAACTGCAAGGGAATTATCCTTTGAAGAGATCCGAAAGATAAAATCAGATACAGGTGTCGAAATAGAGAGCTTTGTACACGGAGCACTCTGTTATTGCTATTCCGGCGAATGTCTCTTAAGCAGTATGTTAGGAGGACGCAGTGGCAACCGTGGAAGATGTGCGCAGCCCTGCCGGCTTCCATATGAAGTTTTAAATGCAGCGGGAGAACGTCTGACTAGAGAGGCGACCCACATTTTGAGCCCGAAAGACCTCTGTACCATCGGTATGATCCCACAGTTAGCAGAATGTGGGATTGACTCTTTTAAAATCGAAGGCAGGATGAAGCAGGCAGAATATGCGGCAGGTGTGACCTCCATTTATCGTAAATATATCGACCTCTATGAACAATATGGACGCGAAGCCTTTCATGTAGATAAAAACGATGAGAAAAAATTAGAATCTCTTGGCAGCCGCAGTGGATTTACAACCGGGTACTATACCAGACATAACGGTTCGGATATGATTACCTTTTCAAAGCCAAATCATACTAAAACCGACGAAAAACTGCACGAAACCATACGGAAAACCTATTTACAAAAGGATCTTCAAAGAAAAATTAAGGGAAACTTAAAGCTCTTTTGCGGAAAAAATGCTACACTATCGGTAGGCACCGGAGAAGCAGAAGTGCAGATCTTTGGTGAACCGGTAGAAGCCGCACAAAAGAAGCCGCTGGATAAAAATACCGTATCCGAAAAAATGCAAAAGACCGGAAATACATCCTTTGTTTTTGAATCCTTAGAAATAGAAATGGATGATGATATTTTCGTTCCGATCGGGCAGATCAATGCGTTACGAAGGGATGCACTTCATGCATTAGAAGAAAAACTGCTCGCAGATACCGGAAGGATCGGAATGGCAGTAAAACCGGAATCCCATAAATCAGACATTGGTACAGGAAATGTCAGGACAGCAGACATCCACACAGCAGACTTTTCTACAACGGTGTCCGTGCAGACCACAGAACAGCTTGCCTGTGTCTGTAAGACAGATTATGTCACACGCATTTGTTTAGATGCGGATACTTTTTTGCGGACAGAAGATACAGCGGATTTACAAAAAGCATATCAGAGTATTACGGCAGCCGGAAAAGAAGCCTGTTTCATACTGCCTGTGATCTTCAGGGAACGCACCAGACAACGGTATGAAAGACTTTATGATACGGTCTTTACCATCCCATTTGATGGGATCATCGTGAAAAATTATGAAGAGATCGGCTTTTTACAAAGACATGCCTATACAGGAACAGTCATGGCAGACCATGATCTGTATACCTATTCAAACCGCACCCAGGAGGCATTTGCCCAAAGCGGTATCTGTAGGAACACGGTACCTTTGGAATTAAATTACAAAGAACTCCGTCACAGAGACTGCTCTAACAGCGAACTGTTAATCTATGGATATCTGCCGTTAATGGTCAGTGCCGGCTGTATTTTTAAGAGCCTTAAAAAGTGTCAGAAAAAAGAAAGTCTCTGTTACTTAAAAGACCGCTACGGAAAACATTTTGCGGTCAGAAACTACTGCACGGATTGTTATAACATTCTTTATAACAGCAGTCCGTTAGCACTGTTTGGCATGCGGCAGGAGGTGGAAAGTATCCATCCGAAATCCTTAAGGATGCAGTTTACCACCGAATCTGTGAAAGAAACAGAAAAAATATTATCTTTTTTTGAGAAAATATATATACAAAAGGGAAAATGGGAACAAAATGATTGGAAAGACTACACCAACGGACATATGAAACGAGGTGTAGAGTAAGGGAAAGTTATGGTACATTTAATTATTGAAGTCTCGAAATATCTGATGATCGTATTACTTGCGATCTATACTTACCAATGTTTTGCGGTATTTCGCAGACGTTCACCGGAACGGCAAAACCGAATATTTAACAGTCAGGCATCCTTGATCTACCTGATTCATTTAGATGCGTTTTTAGTTATTTATGCATCGACTTTGGATTTGAAGGTCATTGGGTTGTATTTAGTACAGTTGATCTTACTTGTGATCATCCAGCTCTGTTATAAAGTATTCTATCGAAAAGCCTCCAGACTGGTCGTCAATAATATGTGTATGCTCTTAGCCATCGGTTTTATTATTCTGACCAGACTGGATTTTGACAAGGCAATGAAGCAGTGTGAGATCGCCGTTGCAGCCATCGGGATCACACTCTTAGTACCGTTTATTATCCACAAATTGAAGTTTTTTCACAAATTGACCTGGGTTTACGCAGGAGTCGGACTTGCACTCTTAAGCGTAGTTGCGGTACTCGGTGCAAGGAGTTATGGAGCAAAATTATCCTTTTCCTTTGGCGGGATCAGTATCCAGCCATCGGAATTTATTAAAATTCTCTTTGTATTCTTTGTAGCCTCGATGTTCTATGAATCCACAGAATTTGCACAGGTTGTAAAAACCACGATCGTCGCGGCACTCCATGTTGTGATCTTAGTATTATCCAAAGATTTAGGTGCGGCACTGATCTTTTTTGTAGTCTATTTAGTCATGCTGTATGTAGCAACCAGAAAACCATCCTATGCCTTAGCCGGACTTGGAACCGGGGCGCTTGCATCGTTAGTGGCATACAAATTATTTAACCATGTCCGTGTGCGTGTCGTTGCATGGAAGAATCCGTTAGGTGTCATTGACAAAGAAGGCTATCAGATCTGTCAGTCACTATTTGCCATCGGAACCGGCGGCTGGTTTGGAATGGGACTATATCAGGGAATGCCGGATAAGATCCCGGTCGTAGAGCAGGATTTTGTCTTTGCAGCAATTTCCGAAGAGCTTGGCGGTGTCTTTGCACTCTGTCTGCTCTTAGTCTGTGTCAGCTGTTACCTGATGTTTTTAAATATAGCGATGCAGATCAAAGATCAGTTCTATAAGCTGATCGCGTTGGGACTTGGAACCGTCTACGGATTTCAGGTGTTCTTAACCATCGGCGGTGTGACAAAATTCATACCGTCTACCGGTGTAACACTGCCACTTGTCAGCTATGGCGGAAGCTCCCTGCTCAGTACCACGATTATTTTTGCAATCATCCAGGGTCTTTATATTTTAAGACAGGATGAAGAAGGAATGAAACAACATGAAGGAAAGAAGAAAAAGAAAGTTAACGTTAAAGAAAAACGAACAAAACGGGAACCACAACGAAAACCTGAACCGGCTGCAAGACCAACTTCCGGAAACGGACGCAAAAAAACCGGATTCGACCAGGACATCGAAGACCTCGACTAGAAATCGGGAGTTCGTGGTCATTACCTATGCGTTTTTAGGTATCTTTATCGCCCTAATGGGATACTTTGCCTATTTTGAAACGGTAAAGAGCGAGGATTTTATCAATTCGCCTTACAATGCAAGACAGGATTCGTTTTCGAGCAGTACTGTCCGTGGAAAAATTATGGGTTCCGGCGGTGAGATACTTGCAGAGAGTAACGTAGATGCCGAGGGAAAAGAGACCAGAACCTATCCGTACCGGAACCTGTTTGCCCATGTGGTCGGCTATTCCACCCACGGCAAATTAGGTGTGGAATCTGCTGCAAACTTCAACCTTTTACGCTCAAACAGCTTTTTCTTAGAACGTATTGTCAATGAGATCCGTGGGGAAAAGAATAAGGGAGACGATGTGGTAACTACATTAAATGTCAGCTTACAGCAGGCAGCCTATGATGCACTTGGAGAACACGATGGAGCAGTGGTGGTCATGGAGCCTTCGACCGGAAGGATCTTAGCTATGGTTTCTAAGCCGGATTTTGACCCGAATGAGGTAGCGGCAAACTGGGAAGCAATATCAGGCGATTCCGAAAGCTCTGTTTTAGTCAACCGTGCGACACAGGGACAATACCCGCCGGGTTCTACTTTTAAGATTTTAACTACTTTAGAATATATGAATGAAAACAGCAATTATAATGAATACTCCTTTCAATGTAACGGAAAACTGAATGTGGATAATTCAGAGATTCACTGCTTTGGCGGGGAAGTACATGGAAGTGAGGATTTAAAGGCTTCTTTTAAAAATTCCTGTAATACCTCATTTTCTAATATCGGACTGAGCTTGGATAAGGCGGCTTTTCGGAAGTTCTGTAAAAAAATGCTGTTTAATCAAAAACTTCCGGGAGATTTAGACACGAAAAAGAGCAGTTTTTCCTTAGATGCTTCTTCCGGTACCGGAGAAACGATGCAGACAGCCATCGGACAGGGAAAGACACTGGTTTCCCCTTATCATATGATGCTGATCAGTGCTGCGATCGCAAATGACGGAGTATTGATGACCCCTTATGTCATTGACCATACACAGAACAAAGACGGCACTTTAGTCAAACAGTTTGAGGCAGCGGAATATGGAAAACTTTTGAGCAAGGAACAGGCACAGACCATCCGCGAGTATATGCAGGAGGTTGTAGAGAGCGGAACCGCAAGCGCTTTGAAGGGACAGAGCTATACAGCGTATGGTAAAACCGGTTCTGCCGAGATCAACAGCAACCGTGACAGCCATGCCTGGTTTACGGGATTTGCAACCAAAGCAGACTCCGGGAAACCGGATATTGCGATCGCTGTCATTGCAGAAGAAGCCGGAACCGGTGGAAAAATTGCGGCTCCGATCGCCAAACAGGTATTTGATGCATATTATGCACAGTAAATCTTCGGCTTTTGTTGCAACTTTTCTAAAAAAAGGTTATACTAAGGATAAGTGAACAACCACATCAGGAGGGATTGCAATGATACAGGCAACAAGTTGTGGTGGTGTGGTAATATTTCGTGGAAAGATACTGGTCTTATATAAGAATTATAGGAACAAGTACGAAGGATGGGTTTTACCGAAAGGAACCGTAGAACCCGGAGAAGAGTATAAGGATACTGCAGCACGAGAAGTATTGGAAGAGACCGGCGTAGCAGCAAACATCATTAAATATGTTGGAAAGAGCCAATACACTTTCACGATACCGGATAACACGGTGGAAAAAAGTGTCCACTGGTATCTGATGATGGCGGACAGTTATTACAGTAAACCACAACGAGAAGAATATTTTGTGGATTCCGGCTATTACAAATTCCATGAGGCCTATCATCTGTTAAAATTTGCCAATGAAAAGCAGATTTTAGAGCGGGCTTACAATGAGTATGTGGATTTGAAAAAGAGCAACTTATGGGGAAATCGCAAATATTACTAAGAGAAAAAGCAGTTTGTTAAAAACTGCTTTTTTCACACAGAAACAGCACCGTGAGGGATATTCATGATTTGGTATGACGATTTATATCTATCGGAAAACATTGAAAAAAAAGCAGATAAGATCAAGTGGAAAATCACGCACAATGCCGGAATGCTGCATATGTATGTGATCAGCCTGCCACAGAACAATGACAGTCTGTTAGAGATCATCAGTACCAAAGAGCTGATGCAGCGGTATTATCCGAAGAAAAATCTTGTGATCGTAGGCATCGCAAAGGGATATGAAGAAGCTGTTACCATGGCAGCGACCATTGTTGTAGAAACCATGAATTCACTTGGCAGCACAAATGTAAAGCAATATTTAAAGGAAAAACGTAAGGAGAATAAAAAAGAACGATGAGTATATTCCTATCTATATTAAAGATCATCGGGATCATCCTTGGAATCCTGCTTGCGATCTTGCTTGCATTAGTGCTATTGATCGTATTTCTTCCGATCTGTTACCGGGTGGAGGGTGATCTTCAGGAAAAAATGGAGATCCACGGACGATTATCGTGGCTGTTTTTTATCCGGGTAAAGTTTTTAGCCGAAGGAAAAAAGATATCTGTCTGGCTTTCGATTTTAGGATTCAAAAAAGTCCTTTATCCGGCAGAAGAAAAAGCAGCGCGCAAAGCTAAAAAACAACGCAGATCAAAGAAGCGGACGCAAAAACATACAACACCGGAAGAGCATGACGGGTTAACCGTTGATGACGATTCTGCATCGATCCAGACAGCAGAACTTTTATCCTCATCCGCTACGGACAAGTCCTATACCACAGCAGATGAGACCTTTACAGACTCGGATTTTTCAAAGAAAAAGTCCTTGCCAAAGTTTCGTCCATGGCATATGATTAAAACATGGATTCAAAAGATTAAAAAATTCATTCTTTCATTAAAAGAGAATTTTTCCAACATAAAAAAGGAAGTATCGGATGAAACTAATAAAAATGCGGTAAGTCATATTTTTAAAGAGTTAAAGACGCTGCTTCATCACATCGGACCAAGGCGTGGAAAGGCGCAGCTTTCTTATTCGACAGGAGATCCTGCAACAACCGGAGAGCTGACCGGAGTACTCAGTATCATGCCTCTTTTTTATAAAAAAGGCATCCATGTGGTTCCGGATTTTACCTCGGACAGGTTCTATATCCAGGGAAATTTCCGGGTAAACGGTCATTTTCAGGTATTTCATCTGCTCGGCATTTTCATCCGGGTATATAGAGATAAAGATTTAAGAAAATTAATGCAAAAATTCAAATAGGAGGGTAACTATGGCAGACAACAGTTTCAGCTCAACAGTAGCATCATTATTTAAGGGAATGGACAGCTTTATTACAACTAAGACCGTTGTAGGAGATGCGGTACACATCGGTGATACGATCATTCTTCCGTTAGTAGACGTGTCTTTTGGTGTCGGAGCAGGAGCATTTTCCGATGAAAAGAAGAACAACGGCGGTGGCGGTATGGGAGGAAAGATCACTCCAAGCGCTGTACTTGTCATCCAGAATGGTACCACGAAATTAGTCAATGTCAAAAATCAGGACGGAATCACAAAAGTCTTAGATATGGTTCCTGATTTTGTAAACAAATTTACATCCAAAGATAAAGAGCCAAGCGAAGGTGAGAAAAAGGCAGCAAAAGAGATGGAAGACATCTTAACCGATGCAGTCAATCCGTCTGAAGAATAAGAAGAATAAGTACAAAACAGAACAGAAGCGTAACATTTTAAAAGCAGGGAGCATACATTAATCATAATATATGCTCCCTGTTGGTGTGTGCTTATGAAACGTGTTTGTGGTTTTGGGCTGTTCTGTTGTTCTCTGGGTATGATTTTGATACTCCTGATCGGAAATGAGATCATCGGATTTATCCTTGTTTTCTTGTGTCTGATCATCGGCTACAATCTGTTTTGCTGCCGGTGAGTACCACAAAAAAGACCGCCCTATAAAATAGGACAGTCTTTTTATTCGTTTCTTCATCAAAGATAAAAGTTTTATCAAGCTAATAACTAAGCTCTTTCAACTTTTCCGGATCTCAAACAAGAAGTACATACATATAATCTCTTTGGTGTACCGTTTACTTTACACTTAACAGATTTGATGTTTGATTTCCACATTCTATTAGATTTTCTATGAGAATGGCTCACATTGTTACCGAAGTGAGCGGCTTTTCCACATACTGCACATTTTGCCATGACGTTGCACCTCCTCGTACATTACTAGATTCACATTATATAGTGAACCCACAACAATCATATTCTAGCAGATGGCGTCGTATAATGCAAGGAAAAATTAAAAAAATTATAAAAAACAAAAAGAAAGGTTTTCTTTTACTATAAAAACAGTTATAATAACCTAGAATATATATGTGCAGTATATGTGTGCAAACATGATATGGAGGTAAATAGATGAAGGGAACGATGAATACCCAGCTTGGAAGAATCGTCATTGATACGGACGTAATTGCAACATATGCAGGCTCCGTGGCAGTTGAATGTTTCGGTATTGTTGGAATGGCAGCTGTCAATATGAAGGATGGTCTTGTAAAGCTGTTGAAAAAGGATTACTTAAATCATGGTATTAATGTCACACTGGATGAAGATAATAAGATTACCATTGATTTTCATATGATAGTGGCTTACGGTGTAAGCATTCTTACGATTTCTGAAAATCTGATGGAAACCGTAAAATACAAAGTAGAAGAGTTTACCGGAATGCAGATTGATAAGATCAACATTTTTGTTGAGGGCGTCCGTGTGATTGATTAAGGAGGGTAAACAGTTGGAAATCAGTACAATAGATGCTTCCCAAGTAGCAAAGATGTTTTTAGCTGGTGCAAAGAATTTAGAAGCAAAAAAAGAATGGATCAATGAATTGAATGTATTTCCGGTCCCTGATGGTGATACCGGTACAAATATGAGCATGACGATCATGTCTGCCGCAAGAGAGGTCAGAGCATTAGACAATCCTGACATGAAATCCTTATGTAAGGCCATCTCTTCCGGTTCCCTGCGTGGTGCGCGCGGTAACTCCGGTGTTATCTTATCCCAGCTTTTGCGCGGATTTACCAAGGGTGTCGCAGAATACGATGAAATTGATGTCATGATCTTAAGTGAGGCTTTGCAAAAGGCAGTCGATACTGCATACAAGGCAGTTATGAAGCCAAAAGAAGGAACCATTTTAACGGTTGCAAAAGCAGGAGCCCACAGAGCATTAGAGTTAGCAGAAGAGACCGATGATCTGGTATATTTTGTCAGTGAGGTCATCAAAGAAGCGGACCGCATGCTGCAAAAGACTCCGGATATGCTTCCGGTCTTAAAACAGGCCGGTGTGGTAGATTCCGGCGGACAGGGCTTAGTGGAAGTGTTAAAAGGTGCAAATGATGCACTTCTTGGCAAAGAAATTGATTATACGATCGAAGGTGCTGCATCCGCAGGAACCGTGACAAAGATCACACCACAGGCAGAAGCAGATATCAAATTTGGTTATTGTACAGAATTTATCATTATGCTGAACAAGCCGATGACTGACAAACAGGAACGTGATTTCAAATCCTATTTAGAGTCGATCGGAGATTCTATCGTAGTCGTAGCAGATGACGAGATTACCAAGGTTCATGTACATACGAATGACCCTGGTCTTGCAATCCAGAGAGCGTTGACGTATGGTGCACTGAGCAGAATGAAAATTGATAATATGCGTGAGGAACATCAGGAAAAACTGATCAAAGATGCTGAAAAACTTGCGCAGCAGCAAAAAGAAGAAGAGGAAGAAGCCAAAAAACAGGCAGAACAGGAAGGACCTGTCGAAGAAAAAGACATGGCGTTTATTTCCGTGTCCATCGGAGAAGGGATCAATGAGATTTTCAGAAGCCTCGGTGTCGATGAGATCATCGAAGGTGGTCAGACCATGAACCCAAGCACCGAAGATATATTAGAGGCGATTGAAAAAGTTCATGCAAAATCCATTTTCATCCTTCCGAATAACAAGAATATCATTTTGGCAGCAAATCAGGCAGCAACCTTAGTAAAAGAGAAACATGTCATTGTCATCCCGACAAAGACCGTACCGCAGGGAATTGCCGCACTGATCAACTATATTCCTGAGAATACACCGCAGGAAAACGAAGCTGCCATGAAATCAGAGATTGAGAACGTAAAGAGCGGTCAGGTTACTTATGCCGTGCGTGATACGATCATCAACGAAAAAGAGATCAAACGTGGGGACTATATGGGAATCGGCGACAGTGGCATTATTTCTGTCGGCAAAGACCGTGATGAGACCTTAAAAGAAATGCTTTCTAAATTAGTAGATGAGGACTCAGCATTGATCAGTCTCTACTATGGCGATGAGATTACCGAAGAAGAAGCCGAAAAAGTAGGCGCTGAACTCGGTGAACTTTATCCTGATTTAGATGTAGAAGTAAATTATGGCGGACAGCCGGTTTACTATTATGTAATTTCCGTGGAGTAAACAAACGATGAACTTAGATTCGCAGATTCGAGAATTAAAAGGCGTCGGAGAAAAAACAGAAACATTGTTTCAAAACTTAGGAGTATACACCGTGCGTGATATACTCCTTCATTTTCCCCGCGAATATCATAAATTTGAGCAGCCCAAAAGTGTCGATGAAATATCCGAAGGAACCGTGATAGCAGTCCTTGGCAGGATCAAAAAGACACCTTTAGTCCGTCGTAACGGAAGAATGGCAGTCACGACCACACAGATCGAAGGCAGGGAAAAAATCCTTTCTCTGATTTGGTTTCGTATGCCTTATTTAAAAAACACGTTAAAACCGGGCATGCAGTATGTATTTTACGGAATTGTGAAAAACCGTAAAAACCAGCTGATCATGGAACAGCCAAAAATCTATACGATTACACAGTATCAGGAGCTTTCCGACAGTCTTCAGCCGGTCTATGCACTGACCAAAGGACTGACAAACAATCTTGTGCGTAAGATGGAAAAACAGGCATTAGAATCCATCTATCTGCTGGATGATTTTTTGCCGGAAGAACTAAGGGAAACGCATGATTTTTGTGAATATGGACAGGCTGTAAGGCAAATGCATTTTCCGGACAGTGAGTATGCTTTAAAAAATGCGAGAAACCGTCTGGCATATCAGGATTTTTTTGAATTTATCCTGATGATGCAGATGTCAAAAGAGCAGCGTGTTACCGCAAAAAATCAGTTTACCTTTGAAGAAAACGGAATCGTAGAACAGATCATTTCCAAACTGCCTTATCCGTTAACCGGTGCGCAAAAGCGGACGATCGACTGCATTCATAACGAAATGCGTGGAGATTATGTGATGCAGCGGCTGATTCAGGGAGATGTCGGCTCCGGTAAGACCATCGTCGCATTTTTAGCCATGATCGATGCGGCATCCAATGGTTACCAGTCTGCCATCATGGCACCGACAGAGGTACTTGCAAGACAGCACTATGAGAATTTTACACAGATGTGCCAGGACTATGACTTAGACTTTCCGGTGATCCTGCTGACCGGCTCCATGACGGCAAAGCAGAAAAGGGATGCCTACGAAAGGATGTTGCTATATCCAAACGCACTGATCGTCGGAACACATGCTTTGATCCAGGAACGCGCCGTCTATGAAAATCTTGCACTTGTCATCACGGATGAACAGCACCGCTTTGGTGTCAGACAGCGGGAAACACTTGGAAAAAAGGGAGAAAAACCGCATATTTTAGTGATGAGTGCCACACCGATTCCAAGAACACTCGCCATTATCTTATATGGAGATTTGGATATTTCTGTAATTGACGAAGTTCCGGCAAAACGGCTCCCGATCAAGAATTGTGTAGTCGGTACGGAATTTCGCCCAAAAGCCTATGAATTTATAGAAAAACAGGTAAAAGACGGACATCAGGCATATGTCATCTGTCCGTTAGTGGAAGAGAGTGAGAATACCGAAGCAGAAAATGTCACAGACTATACGAAATTATTAAAAGCAGAACTTCCGGATGTACGGATTGCCTGCCTGCACGGAAAAATGAAATCGGCAGAGAAAAACCGGATCATGGAAGAGTTTTTAAATCACGATACTGATGTGTTAGTTTCCACTACCGTAATCGAAGTCGGAGTCAATGTCCCGAATGCCACGGTCATGCTGATCGAGGATGCACAACGTTTCGGACTGGCCCAGCTGCATCAGCTCCGCGGAAGAGTCGGACGCTCCGATCTCCAGTCCTACTGTATCATGATGAATACCTCCGAATCCAAAGAATCCAAAAAACGATTAGACATTTTAAATCGTTCCAATGATGGATTTTACATAGCCAGAGAGGATTTAAAACTGCGTGGTCAGGGAGATTTCTTTGGTGTACGCCAAAGTGGTGAAATGGAATTTGCCGTCGGAGATATCTTTGCAGATGCAGGGCTGTTGCAGGAAGCCGCAGAAGACGTAAAGGCTCTCTTAGACAAAGACCCAGAACTATCAAAAGAAGAACACCGGGCATTAAAACAACACATGGAAACCTACGGCGAACAATGGTTCGAACAACTAAATCTCTAATAGTATAAAAAATCTAACTAAAATTAACAGTTTTCCCATACATTTGTAAGTCTAGAAAACCTGAAACCACATATACTAGCATTGTAACAAACAAGTTACAGCTTACAAAAGTAAAAGGGGGAAATGATTATGGCACGTTCTAATACCACAAGTGTACCGGAAGCAAAAAGCGCAATGAACCGTTTTAAGTATGAGGTAGCAAGCGAGTTAGGAGTACCGTTATCTGATGGTTACAACGGTAACCTTACTTCTAAGCAGAATGGTTCCGTAGGCGGATATATGGTCAAAAAAATGATCGAGGCTCAGGAACGCCAGATGGCTGACAAATAAGCATACCCGACACAACAGGAAAATGAAGAATCAGTAAAGGCGAAAAGGCCCGGATGGAGAATCCGGGCTTTCGTCATGTTCGCTAATCTATTTGTTGGATTCCTGCAATATCAGCTTCACTGACCATTGAGTAGTTCGTGTAATAAACCACAAATCCCGGTGCCGCACCGTTTGGCTTTTTGACGTTTTTCTTTTGCAGATAGTCAATCTCTACCTTTCCGGCTTCTTTTCCCTTAGAATAATAGGCAGCCAGCCGTCCGGCTTCTTCAAAAGTCTGATCCGGCAGTTCGTCGCCATTCGTTTTTACAATGACATGGGAACCCGGCATTTCCTTTGCGTGGAACCACCAGTCATTTCCGGTTGCCATCTTAAAAGTCAGTTCATCGTTCTGATAATTATTTTTTCCGACATAGATATCATATCCATCGGAAGATACATAGTGGAACGGCTTACTCTTAGCGGATTTCTGTTTTTTCGTGCTGTGTTTTTTGATATAGCCGCTTTCCGTCAATTCTTCCTTGATCTGGGAAAGGTCGCTTTCACTCGTTGCAATATCTAAAGACGTTGCAATGGAATCTAAATGGATGATCTCCATTTTGGTTTCTTCGATCAGGCTGCTGAGTGCCTGATAGGTACGTTTTAATTTGTTATAGCGGTCAAAATATTTTTTTGCATTCTCTAAAGCCGACAGATCGCTGTCTAATGGGATCGTGATCATCTCATTGGTATAATAATTCAATGCCTCTAGGCTTTTTGCTCCTTCCGGGGCGGTATAGCCATAAGTATTGAGCAGTTCGCCGTAGACTTTATATTTTTTGCGTTTTTCCGTATCTTTTAACTGCTTTAACTGTAGATCATATTTTTTCCGGCTGCGCTCTAGGGCAGTGGTTACGATCCTTCGTAGATCTGCGGATTTTTGCCGCATGTGAGTGTAAACATTTTTTGCCGCATAGAACTGTTCAAGCACCTGTGAGATGGAATCATAGGAGATCGTCTCTAAATCAGCATACTGTTTTAACAAAAATGCCGAATATTCCACCGGCTCTTTGCCACGCATCACAATATTCGGTGTGAAATTCCCTTCTTTTACATCTTCCATATACCAGAAGAAATTATTCGACAGATGCAGTTTTTCATCTTCCGACAGGGCAGAGGTCGATGCATCGGCATCTAAGGATGCACGATAGCAGATTTCTCCGGCTGCTAACGGACTGATCCCCGTATAAGAGGAGTAGATTGCCTTGCGGATGGTTGTCGGTTTTTCCATGATCTCAAAAAGAAAATGTTCACGGTTTTCCGTCAATGGATTGAATTTTTCACTGGTCTTTGGGATAAAATACTCCCTGCCCGGCAGCACCTCACGCACAGAGCTGACCTGTGCGGAAATATGTTTGATACTGTCGATGATCTTATCGTTTTCATCACAGAAAATAATGTTACTGTGTTTTCCCATTACCTCAATTATCAGAGATTTTTTACATAAATCCCCTAAATCATCTAAATGCTCTATCTCAAAGCGTACAATACGCTCCATTTCCGGTTGGAAAATCTTCGTGATCCGTCCGTTTGCAATATGTTTGCGTAAAAGCATACAAAAATTCGGTGCATTCATCGGACTTGGTTTATTTGTGTCTGTCAGATATATTAACGGAAGAGATGCGGAAGCGGAGAGCAGAAGACGTGCCTGTCCAATGTTTCCTCCCTTGATCGTTAAGATCAGCTCATCCTTTTCCGGCTGTGCGATCTTTGCAATGCGTCCGTTTAAAATGGTCCGGTTTAAATCATATACAATATTTGCGATGGTAATACCGTCAAATGCCATGGTGTCATACCTCCTTCCTTCCTAGCCTAATTGTTGACAGGAAAAAAGTCAAGAATATTTGACGAACCCTTCATTTTTGTATATAATAAAGTATCTATGCATACAGGTATCGCAAGACGGATAGAGAGATGCACAGAAGAAATCAGACAGGAGGCTTTTATGATCAAAAGTATGACCGGTTTTGGCCGGGCAGAGATTATGGAGGAAAACCGGAAGTTTACGGTTGAGATCAAATCCGTCAACCACCGGTACTTTGACGTCAATATCAAGATGCCAAAGAAATTGGGCTTTTTTGAAAGTGCCATCCGTAATCTCCTAAAAGAATACATGCAAAGGGGCAAAGTCGATGTCTTTATCACTTACGAAGACTACAACGAGAACAATGTAGCTTTGAAGTATAACGAAGAGATTGCCCGAGAATACTTAACACATCTGAACACTATGGCAGAACAGTTTGATCTGCAAAACGATATTACCGTTGGCAAATTGTCCAAATATCCGGAAGTGTTCACGATGGAAGAACAGGATGTCGATGAAAAAGAACTATGGAGCGTTTTAGAAAAAGCACTCAGACAGGCATGCGAACAGTTTGTTGCATCGAGGATCACTGAGGGAGAGAATTTAAAGAAAGATTTAGTGGAAAAACTCGATGAAATGTTAAAGAACGTAGATTTTATCGAGGAGCGTTCCCCACAGATCCTCAGTGATTACCGCAGCAGGCTCGAAGCTAAGGTCAAAGAGCTGTTAGAAGATACGCAGATCGATGACGGCAGGATTGCGGCAGAGGTTACGATCTATGCAGATAAGATCTGTGTAGACGAAGAGACCGTACGCTTAAAAAGCCATATCCAGGGTACCAAGGATGCCTTAGAAGAAGGCGGCAGCATTGGAAGAAAATTAGATTTTATTGCCCAGGAGATGAACCGCGAGGCAAATACGATCTTATCCAAAGCAAACGACCTTGCCATTTCAGATACCGGTATTGAACTGAAGACGAACATTGAGAAGGTCAGAGAACAGATCCAGAACATTGAATAGCTTTACATAACCGATATTTGAAGAGGAAAATACGATGAATTTAGAAAAAAAAGGAATATTAGTTGTCGTTTCCGGCTTTTCCGGCTCAGGAAAGGGAACGATTATGAAAGAACTTTTAAAAAAGTATCCTGAGCAATACGCACTTTCCATTTCGGCAACGACAAGACAGCCAAGAGAAGGCGAAACAGACGGCGTAGAATATTTTTTTAAAGAAACCAAAGAATTTGAGCAGATGATCGCAGACGGCGAACTGCTTGAATATGCACAGTATGTTGACAACTATTACGGCACACCAAAAGCCTATGTGGAAAAGCAGTTAGCTGACGGCAAAGATGTCATCTTAGAAATTGAGATACAGGGCGCTTTAAAAGTCAAAAAACAGTTCCCGCAGACCTTGCTTCTTTTTGTAACACCGCCATCCGCCGAAATCTTAAAAGAACGGCTGATCGGCAGGGGCACAGAGGATATGGAGATCATCAACAAGCGTTTAAGCCGTGCATGCGAAGAAGCCGAGGGCATTGAAAATTATGACTATTTAGTCATCAATGATGATTTAGACATCTGTGTCGAAGAAGTACACCAGATGATAAGAAACGAGCATCTTACGATTGCAAGAAATGAAAAAGCGATTACACAGATGCGTGAAGAATTAAAGGGATTTTTGAAAGGAGAATAACTATGATACATCCATCTTATGTAGACTTAATGAAAGTAATGAACAGTGGTGTGGAGTTTGGAGAGGAACCGGTTGTTAACAGCCGTTATTCCATCGTAATCGCCGCTTCGAAACGTGCAAGACAGATCATCGCAGGAGATGAGCCGTTAGTAGAAGGAGCAGCCGGAAAGAAACCGCTTTCTACTGCAGTGCAGGAGTTATACGAAGGAAAAGTAAAGATTATCGGAGATGACAACGAGGAAGAAGAGGAAGTATAATGAAAATTCTGTTTGTATCTCTCGGATGTGATAAGAATCTCGTAGATACGGAGTATATGCTTGGTATCCTTGGCAATGAGGGCTATGCCTTTACGGATGATGAGCAGGAGGCAGATATCATTGTGATCAACACCTGTTGTTTTATCAACGATGCCAAAGAAGAAAGCATTAATACCATTTTAGAAATGGCAGAGTACCGCGAATCCGGGAACTGCAAAGCGCTGATCGTAACAGGATGTTTAGCACAGCGTTATCAGGAAGAGATTGAAAAAGAAATCCCTCAGGTGGATGCCATCCTTGGAACGAATTCTTACGATGCCATTGCAGAAGCCGTAAAAAATGTTTTAGGCGGCAGTCATTATGAGAATTTTAAGACCTTAGAGGGACTTCCAGCCGTTTCCGCAAAACGCTCCCTGACCACGGGAGGACATTATGCCCATTTAAAAATCGCAGAAGGCTGCAACAAGCACTGTACTTACTGCATCATTCCAAAAATCCGTGGCGAATACCGCAGTATTCCAATCGAAGAATTAGTGGCGTCCGCAAAGGATTTAGCGGCACAGGGCGTAAAGGAATTGATTTTGGTCGCACAGGAAACCACCCTTTATGGAATCGACCTCTATGGTGAGAAGTCTTTATACAGACTCTTAGATGAATTAAATAAAATTGATGGGATTTACTGGATTCGGATTCTTTATTGTTATCCGGAAGAGATTGATGATAAGCTGATTGCATCCATCAAACGAAACGAAAAAGTCTGTCACTATCTGGATTTACCGATTCAGCATGCTGATGATGTGATTTTAAAACGCATGGGAAGAAGAACTTCACAGGCAGATTTACGAAACATTGTCACAAAACTCAGAACTGAGATACCGGATATTGCACTCAGAACCACACTCATCTGTGGTTTCCCGGGTGAAACGGAGAAAGAGCATGAATCACTGATGTATTTTATCAATGAGATGGAATTTGACCGTTTAGGTGCATTTACTTATTCCCCGGAGGAAGATACCCCGGCAGCAGCTTTTGACAACCAGGTAGACGAAGAACAGAAGAAGCAATGGCAGCAGGAAGTCATGGAACTTCAGGAAGAAGTTATTATAGATGCCAACGAGCGGATGATTGGCAGGGAACTCTATTGTATGATTGAAGGTCAGGTTTCCGGTGAAAACACCTATGTGGGAAGAACTTACCGGGACGCACCGGATATCGACGGTTACATTTTTATCGATACGGATGAAACGCTGATGAGTGGTGATTTTGTAAAGGTAAGGGTAACCGGAGCTTATGAATACGATTTGATAGGAGAGATTGCATGAATTTACCAAATAAACTGACGATATTTCGCGTTATATTAATTCCATTTTTTGTATTCTTTTTACTTGCACCATATTTTCCGGAATATGGAAAATACATTGCAACCGCCATCTTTATTGTGGCAAGTCTGACCGATATGGCAGACGGAAAAATTGCAAGAAAATACAATCTTGTGACAAATTTCGGGAAATTTATGGACCCGTTAGCAGATAAACTGTTGGTATGCTCCGCTATGATTTGTCTGGTGGAAATCGACAGATTAGCAGCATGGATTGTAATTGTTATTATTGCAAGAGAATTTATTATCAGCGGATTCCGTCTGGTTGCATCGGATAACGGCATTGTCATCGCCGCAAGTTACTGGGGCAAGTTTAAAACAACCTTCCAGATGCTTATGATCATCGCATTGATCTTAGATTTCCAGAATCGTTATTTCCAGATGCTTGCAACAGCACTGACTTATATTGCATTGATCCTAACGGTCGTTTCTCTGATTGATTACATTGCAAAAAATAAGCAGGTATTAAAAGAGCAGAAATAACAGGAACTAAAATAAAAAATAAAACAGAACGGCAATGATGAATAAATCCATAGAAGAGATAGTAGAATTTTTGATTGACAAAAAATTAACGATTACAACTGCGGAATCCTGTACCGGTGGGCTGATCGCATCCGCGATTGTGGATATTCCGGGCGTGTCTGAGATTTTTCACGAGGGATATGTTACCTATTCCAATGAGGCAAAAGAACGCCTGTTAGGGGTTGCCCCCAAAACCATTTCCGATTACGGGGTGGTCAGCAGACAGACAGCGGCCGAGATGGCAGCGGGTGCCGCAAAAACGGCTCATACCACGATCGCCCTTTCATCCACAGGCGTTGCAGGACCGGACGGCGGTACGAAGGAGCATCCGGTAGGAGACGTATATCTTGGGTGCTGTTACAACGGCAGCGTTATGACACAACATATGCTCGGATGCGGCAGCCGCACCGAAATACGACAGCAGGCAGTAGCAGCAGCATTTTCACTCTTAGAAAAAATGCTGACAGAGGAGAAGATACTATGAGGATCATAGCAGGAACGGCAAGAAGCCTTCCACTAAAAACGATTGAAGGAAAAGACACCAGACCAACTACAGACCGTATCAAAGAGACTTTGTTTAACATCATCCAGATGGATGTTCCAAGAGCTTCTTTTTTAGATCTGTTTGCAGGAAGCGGGGCCATCGGACTTGAAGCATTAAGCCGTGGTGCGAATGAAGCCGTATTTGTGGAAAATAATAAAAAAGCGGCAGACTGTATCGAGGAAAACATCCGTTTTACAAAGTTTACCGAGGAATCCACACTGATGAGGACCGATGTGCTGACGGCACTGTGTCAGTTAGAGGGACGCAAATATTTTGATATTGTATTTATGGACCCGCCTTATGGCAAGGAATTAGAAAAAGAAGTGCTGACCTATCTTGCAACGTCAAAGCTGATCGATGAAGACAGCCTGATCATTGTAGAGATGTCAGACCGGACAACATTTGACTATGTACATGAGCTTGGTTTTACCGTAGAGAAGCTGAAAAAATACAAGACCAATATGCATCTGTTTTTAAAACGGGCAGGTCAGAAAGAGGACTGATATGAAAAGAGCAATATATCCGGGCAGCTTTGATCCGGTTACTAACGGACATGTAGACATAATCCTGCGTTCTTCTAAAATTGTGGACAAGCTGATTGTCGGCGTTTTAAACAATAGTGCAAAAAAATCATTGTTTTCGGTTGAGGAACGTGTTAGTATGTTAAAAGAGTTAACAAAAGATTTACCGAACGTAGAGGTTACTTCTTTTGATGGACTTTTAGTTGATTATATGCGGGAAATCGATGCAAGTATCATTGTACGCGGACTGCGTGCCGTAACGGATTTTGAATATGAATTGCAGATTGCCCAGACAAATCATATCGAGAATACCGATATTGAGACGATATTCTTAACAACGAATCTACAGTATTCCTATCTGAGTTCCACGATCGTGAAAGAGTTTGCTTCCTATGGCGGCGACATTTCTAAGTTTGTTCCGGAACAGTTTGTGGATAGGATTTATGAGAAGTATAATATCAAAAAATAAGGGGTGAAACCATGAGCAGTAAGATTGAACAGATTATTGATGAGATTGAAGAATACATTGACAATTGTAAACCTCATAATTTTTCCAGCAGTAAGATCGTTGTGAATCGTGATGAGATTGACGAGCTTTTGACGGAACTTCGTATGAAGACTCCGGAGGAGATCAAGCGTTATCAGAAGATTATCAGCAATCAGGAGGCGATTTTAGCGGATGCCAAAGCAAAGGCAGAGGCAATTATTGCTCAGGCACAGATCAAGACGGACGAATTAGTCAGCGAGCATCAGATCATGCAGCAGGCATATGCACAGGCAAATGAAGTTGTTATGATCGCAACAAAGCAGGCACAGGACATCTTAGACAATGCCACAAATGATGCAAATAATATCCGTATGAGTGCCATTGCCTATACCGATGATATGCTCAAAAATTTAGAAGCAAGTCTGACAGGTGCGATTGAGACTTCCAAAGCCAGAAGCGAAAGCCTGATCGGTGCTTTACAGGGCTTTTTAGATATTGTTACAGCCAACCGTGCAGAGCTTGTTCCTGAACAGATTGAACACAGCAAAGAACAGGAAGCAAAAGAGCAGCCGGCAGAACAGTCCACAGAGGAGTTGCCGGAAATCGATGTAAGTGCGGATCTGTTACAGTAGACGCTGTTATAACTGTTATCCCAGATAAAGGTAACAGAGAGCACATCCGAACGTCATGACAGAAAAGAACAGTTTATCCCTGATATAAGCAGACATAGATAAAGTTGTGTCTGAGATCATCGAACTGGTCTGGGCAATACCACAGATTCCTCCAAAAGAGGTACAGGTGGTACAGAGTAAGAACATCACTTCTTTAGAAAAGCCATATCCGGCAATACAGGAGATACCGTTTGTAACTTCTAAGATACTGCCAAACAGCAGACTGACAAAGGGAATACTGTTTTTTAATAGTGAAAGCGGTTTGCATAGAATAGAAAAAATCACAATGTAACCGCATAGTTTGAGCAGGGTTTCAAAACCGTTCATAATTCCGGCATCAATGATTTTAAAGGTAATTTGAGATCTTGATGCCTCATTTTTTTTATCAGAAGCCGTTCCTTTTAAAAACCGCAGCCGGATAGCTGCAAAAAAAAGCGGCGGCAGATAAATGCACAGGATCGCAGGTAGCATATATGCATCACATCCGATACACTGGTGTACCATATAGCCGGTAATAAAGACCGGACTGATGTTGTTACAGACAGAGAGCAGGATCTGTGCTTCCGATGATCTTAGTTGTCCGTTTTCGGATAACTGACCGATGATTTTACTTCCTAACGGGAAGCCAAATAAAAATCCCGCTAACAGCGGATAGACACCGTCCGGCGATACAGGAATGAGTTTTTTGATCACAGGATGCAAGATCCTGCTGAAAAAAGACAGATTATCCGATGCCACCAGAATATAGGAAATAATGGAAAATGGCAGTAATGCCGGTAAAATGCGGTCATACCAGAGTAAAAGACCATTTTTTACGCCTTCCATTCCATGCACGGGGTCTATTAACATGTAACACAATATGAAGATAAGTAAGAGTATAAGGTATGATTTTTTCATAGTTAAATATATTAAAAATTAAGAAAGATATGAATTCAGGAGGTAAGAATATGAGAGTATTAGAAAATGTACAGCCACAAAAAGTATTTTATTATTTTGAGGAACTTGCAGGGATCCCACACGGTTCCTATCATACAAAAGCCATCAGTGACTATTGCATGAACTTTGCAAAAGAACGGGAATTAGAGGCTTATCAGGATGCATATAATAATGTGGTCATTATCAAAGAAGCCACAGCCGGATATGAGAATGCAGAACCGATCATCCTTCAGGGACACTTGGATATGGTCTGCGAAAAAGAAAACGATACAGAGATCGACTTCGAGAACGAGGGACTTCGTCTTTTTATCGACGGTGACTTCGTAAAGGCAAAGGGAACAACCTTAGGAGGAGATGACGGTATTGCCATTGCCTATTCCTTAGCCATCTTAGATTCGGATGACATTGCACACCCACGCTTAGAGTGTGTCTTTACCGTAGATGAGGAAGTCGGCATGCTTGGTGCTGAAAAAATTGACCTTTCCATGTTAAAAGGACATCAGGTATTAAATATTGACTCTGATGTAGAGGGAACCTTTTTAACAAGCTGTGCCGGCGGAGTAACGGCAGAGTGCAGTTTTCCGTTAGTCTTTGACGAAGCAGAGGGTTTACAGTATCGTCTGACCCTGACCGGATTAATGGGCGGTCATTCCGGTGGTGAGATTGATAAGGAACGTGCCAATGCCATTGTAGAGATCGGAAGAATTTTAAAACATTTAGATGATACCTTAGAAATGGGCATCTGTGCATTGAACGGTGGCCTTAAAGACAATGCCATTCCAAGAGAGTGCATCTGTGATATCTTAGTCACTCCGGAGGATGAGAAGAAGTTAGAAGATGCAGTTTTCGCACTAAACCGTACGCTGCAAAAAGAATATCAGGCAAGTGATCCTGATATCGTATTAAAATCCGAAAAACTCGATACAAAAAAGACACAGGTGCTTGGTTACCGTTCCCAGTCAAGAATCCTGTTCTTCCTGCGGAATATGCCAAACGGCATTCAGCATATGAATATGAAGATTCCGGGACTTCCTGAGACTTCACTCAATGCCGGAATTATGAAAATGACAGAGGAAGAATTCTCCGTATCATTTTCCGTAAGAAGCAGCGTCAAGAGCAGAAAAGAAGAAGTGATGGATCGTCTTTCCTATTTATCTGAGTTCTTAGGCGGTACGGTCACCTTTACCGGTAATTATCCTGCTTGGGAGTATAAAAAAGATTCTAAAGTCCGTGAACTGGTTTTAGATGTTTACCGGGATTTATATCAGAAAGAACCAAAGATCGAGGCAATCCATGCAGGCTTAGAGTGTGGAATCCTCTCTGAAAAGATTGAAAATCTGGACTGTGTTTCATTCGGACCGGATAACTTTGACATCCATACACCAAAAGAAAGACTTTCGATCTCTTCTACCGAGCGTGTATGGAAATTCATTTTAGAGTTTTTGAAAAGAGCAAAATAATTTATGTGGTATCGAAAATTTGCAGTGATCCTGCTGTTTATCTGCCTTGTTGCAGCCGACAGTGCAGGCGTACAGAAGATATTGCAGATTTCTAAAGAAAAGGGAACTGTTACGGAATACAAAGACCCTTACCCAAAGATCAAAAAAGAAGTGGCTTATTTTCCGGTAGCGGAGTCGAAATGGGATGATCGAAAAGCAGTCGCTTACGGAGACAGCTTTATGATGGAGCGTACCTACGGTGGAAAAAGGGGACATGAAGGCTGTGACATCATGGCATCCTACAACCACAGGGGCGTATATCCGGTAGTCAGTGTCTGTGACGGTACCTTAGAAAAGATCGGCTGGCTGCCCCAGGGCGGATGGCGGCTTGGCATACGCAGTAAAACCGGTGTCTATTATTACTATGCACACTTGTCCGATTATATGAAAGAATACCAAATCGGAGAGCAGATCCGTGCCGGAGAAATCATTGGCTTTATGGGGGATACCGGCTATAGTGAGATAGAAGGAACCACGGGGAATTTTGACGTGCATCTTCATTTTGGCATTTATCTAAATGATAAAAACGGAAAAGAATATGCCATCAATCCCTATCAGGTTTTACAGAAATTAGAAAATAAAAAAAGAACACTTACATTCTAGGAGTATTATGATCCGACTGGACAAATATTTAGCCGATATGGGCATTGGAACCCGTTCGGAGGTAAAAAACATCATACGAAAAAAACAGGTCAGCGTCAATGGTATTCTGGTTAGTAAACCCGAAACAAAGGTTGACATAACAAAAGATACCGTCTGTTATCAGGGAACGCCGGTTGCCTATGAACCCTATGTCTATTATATGTTAAATAAACCGGGCGGTTGTGTTTCGGCAGTGAAAGACAATCTGTATCCAACCGTCCTTTCTTTTATTGAAAATCCAAAGGGTTATGACCTGTTTCCGGTCGGCAGGCTGGATCTTGACACGGAAGGACTCCTGCTGATCACAAATGACGGAACATTAGCCCATGAGCTTCTAAGCCCGAAAAAGCATGTGACAAAGACCTATTTTGCAAAGGTACAGGGAAGAGTTACCACCGAGGATGTAAAGCGTTTTTCCCTCGGATTAGATATCAAAGAAGAAAAGCCGACACTTCCCGCAACACTTGTCATCGAAAAATCGGACGATATTTCAGAAATCCGTGTCAGTATCACAGAAGGAAAATATCATCAGGTCAAGCGGATGTTTGAAGCGGTCGGAAAACAGGTTCTTTTTTTAAAACGGCTTTCTATGGGAACGTTACAATTAGATGAAACCCTGACTCCCGGAAGCTACCGGGCACTGACCACAGAAGAATTATCTGCACTGAAAAACAGAACAATATAGAGGAAAAACGATGAGTAAAAATATGTTAGAAAATATCCGGGCAGTCATTTTTGACTTAGACGGAACATTAGTCGATTCCATGTGGATGTGGGAATCCATTGATATTGAATTTTTGACCGCACGCGGCTTAGAAATGCCGGAAAATCTGAAATATGAGATAGAAGGTATCAGCTTTGCACAGACTGCCGACTATTTTATCAAGCGGTTCGGCTTAAAGGATACTCCACAGGAACTGATGAAGATCTGGAATGGCATGGCTTATGAAAAATACTGCAAAGAAGTGCCGTTAAAACCGGGAGCAAAGCAGTTCTTAGACTTATTAAAAGAAAAAGGAATCCGTGTCGGCATCGGAACCAGCAATTCCTATGAACTGACCAGAGCCTGTCTAAAGGCACATGATATTTTAGAGGATATTGATTATATCTTAACGTCCGATGAAGTCCCGAATGGGAAACCCGCACCGGACATCTATCTGATGGTAGCAGAGCATTTTAATGTTGCCCCGGAGCACTGCATGGTCTTTGAGGATATTCCAAACGGAATGCGGGCAGCGATCAGTGCCGGCATGAAAGTCTGTGGCGTAGAAGATGAATTTTCCACCGAGCAGAATCCATTAAAAAAAGAACTTTCTGATTATTACATTACTTCCTATGAGGAAATTTTAAATGGCACCTATGAGGATCTGACATGAAAAATAAATTTTTACCCATTTGTAAAAAAGATATGGATGAGCGTGGTATTCAGCAACTGGATTTCGTCTATGTGATCGGCGATGCCTATGTTGACCATCCATCCTTTGGACATGCCATCATCAGCCGGGTACTGGAAGCACATGGATATACCGTTGGGATCATTTCACAGCCGGACTGGAAAGATGATCACAGTATTTCTATTTTAGGCGAACCAAGACTCGGCTTTTTGGTTGCCGCCGGAAATATGGACTCTATGGTCAACCACTATACCGTTTCTAAAAAGCGACGTTCCACAGATGCCTATACACCGGGCGGAGTCATGGGAAAGCGGCCGGACTATGCCACCATTACTTATTGTAATCTGATCCGACGCAATTATAAAAAAACACCGATCATCATTGGCGGGATTGAAGCGAGTCTGCGCAGGCTTGCCCACTATGATTACTGGTCAGATTCCTTAAAACGTTCCATTTTATTAGATTCCGGTGCGGATCTGCTCTTATACGGAATGGGAGAGAGAAGCATTGTAGAAGTGGCAGATGCCCTAAACAGCGGGCTTTTGGTTCGTGATATTACATTTATTGATGGAACTGTTTATAAAACAAGAAAAAAAGAAGATATTTATGATGCGATTTTTCTGCCGGACTATTCAGAACTGAAAGCAGATAAAAAGAAATATGCCAAAAGTTTTTATGTGCAATATCAAAATACCGACCCGTTTTCGGGAAAACGTTTGGCAGAAAGCTATGACTATAAAACCTTTGTGGTACAAAATCCACCGTCTAAACCGTTGACGATGGAAGAAATGGATGATGTCTATGCACTTCCCTATATGCGCACTTATCATCCTTCCTATGAAAAAGCAGGCGGCGTGCCTGCGATCAGCGAAGTAAAATTCAGTCTCGTCAGCAACCGCGGCTGTTTTGGAGGGTGCAGTTTTTGTGCCTTGACCTTTCATCAGGGCAGGATCATCCAGGTACGAAGCCATGAATCCATTATCGAAGAAGCAAAAATGCTTACGAAGGAACCCGACTTCAAAGGATATATCCACGATGTCGGTGGTCCGACAGCAAATTTCAGGGCACCTGCCTGTAAAAAACAGCTCAAACACGGAGCATGCCCAAACAAACAGTGTCTCTTTCCAAAACCCTGCGACAATCTGATCGCAGACCACAGAGATTACCGGGCACTTTTAAAACAGTTAAGAGCACTTCCGGGGGTAAAAAAAGTCTTTATCCGCTCCGGTATCCGTTTTGACTACCTGCTTGCCGATAAAGACCAGAGCTTTTTGAAAGAATTGTGTGAATATCATGTTTCAGGACAGCTTAAGGTTGCCCCGGAGCATATTTCGGATGCTGTTTTAAAATATATGGGAAAACCGGAAAACAGTGTTTACCGCCGTTTTGTGCAGTCCTATCAGAAGATGAACGAAAAGATCGGGCGAAAGCAGTTCTTAGTCCCTTATCTGATGTCCTCGCATCCGGGTTCTACCTTAAAAGAAGCCGTAGAACTGGCAGAATTTTTACGAGATTTCGGATATATGCCGGAACAGGTGCAGGATTTTTATCCGACACCTTCCACGCTGTCTACCTGCATGTATTATACCGGAGTAGACCCGCGGACCATGGAACCGGTCTATACGGCAGTGAACCCACACGAAAAAGCCATGCAGCGGGCATTGATCCAGTATCGGAATCCAAAGAATTACGAACTGGTATCGGAGGCACTCCATAAGGCTGGCAGAACGGATCTGATCGGATTTGACAAAAAATGTCTGATCCGTCCGAGAAATATCCAGTCTTCATCATCCACACAAAAGGGTGCTTCCGCCAAAAAACAGCAGACCGGAAAGATGTCCAAAGCACAGACATCACAAAAACAGCAGAAATCGCAAAAGCAAAAACCGCAGCAGAAAAAGACTATTCGAAATGTCCATAAAAAGAAAAACGGAAAGCAGGCAAGAGAAGCATGAAAGAAATTGTGATCAACGAAAATGAAGCCGGACAACGTCTGGATAAATTCCTAGGCAAACTCTTAAAAGAGGCTCCTGCCAGCTTTTATTATAAGATGCTTCGGAAAAAAAATATTGTATTAAACGGGAAAAAAGCAACCGGAAATGAGAAATTAACCGCCGGAGATTCGGTAAAATTATTCCTTTCCGACGAAACTTTTGAAAAATTTGCAGGAAAACGGCAGACCAATGATCTGGCAGCTTCCGTTCCGAATATAGCACTGGAGATTGTCTATGAGGATCACGATGTCCTTGCCATCAACAAACCGGCGGGAATGCTTTCCCAAAAAGCGAAAAAAGAAGATATTTCCGCAAATGAATATATATTACAATATCTTTTAGAAAGTGCTACAATAACAAGAGAGAGCCTGCATACGTTTAAACCATCGGTCTGCAACCGGTTAGACCGCAACACATCGGGAATCTTAGTTGCAGGAAAGACCCTGAATGGATTGCAGCAGATGAGCAAAGCCTTTCGGGAACGCAGTATGGAAAAATATTATCTTGCGATCGTCGCAGGGCATATTTCCAAGCCAAGACGGATCGAAGGTTTTTTAAAAAAGGATGGGGTAAATAATCAGGTTACCATCCTTTCTGAGCCTTCTAATGATGCAAAGCCGATCATTACCGAATATCGTCCCTTAAAGCTCGTTGGTCAGGTAACTTTACTTGAAGTTCATCTGATCACCGGAAGAAGCCATCAGATCCGTGCACATTTAGCATCGATCGGTCACCCTGTTATTGGCGATACCAAATACGGAAATCCGAGGCTTAACCGGGAATTTTTAAAAAATGCAGGTGTGACACATCAGTTATTACATGCATACCGCCTGTTTTTAGCCGATGGGACCAAGATACAGGCAGATGCCCCGAAAGAATTTGAACGTGCCTTAGAATGTCAAAGGACAGGCAGAGAAAAATAAGAGGTGGAGAACATGAATATTTATATCTTAAGACATGGAGAAACCAACGGAAACAAAGCAGGAAGAATCCAGGGAAGTACCGATATTCCGTTAAATGAATACGGCATTGAATTAGCTAAGATCACAAGGGACGGCATCGAAAAAGAGGGACTTCAATTTGATATTATTTATGCAAGTCCGCTATCAAGAGCCCGTAAAACGGCTGAGATCGTCCGTGGTACACATACAACCGAAATCGTCATTGATGACCGGATCGTTGAGATGAATTTTGGAAAAGCAGAAGGTATGCTGATAAAAGATATTAATGAAAAACCGGAAAATCAGAATCTGAAATACTGTTTTACCATTCCATCGAAATATCAGGCAAAAGACGGAGCCGAAAGCTATGAACATATTATGGCAAGAGCTAAAGATTTCTTAGAAAACGAACTGCGACCGTTAGAGCATACTTATGAAAATGTACTGGTCGTCTGCCACGGAGCATTGATCCGTGCTTTATTACTCAACGTCTTAGGTTGGGATATTGACCGTTACTGGGAGATTCATCAACCAAATTGCTGTATGAATTTAGTGACCTTACAAGACGGAAAATTTAACCTCGCCTATATGGAAAAAATTTATTACGAAGGTGATGTTGCCGCGAAAGGAATCCTGTAATGCCAACTTGGAATTCAAGAGGTTTAAGAGGTTCAACCTTAGAAGAATTTATCAACCGGACCAATGAAAAATATGCCGAACACGGACTTGCCCTGATCCAGAAAGTACCGACACCGATCACACCGATCAATATCGACAAGGCAACCAGACACATTACCCTTGCTTATTTTGACCAGAAGAGTACCGTAGACTATATCGGCGCCGTACAGGGGATTCCGGTCTGTTTTGATGCCAAAGAATGTCATACAGACACCTTTCCGCTTGCCAATATCCATCCGCATCAGGTGCGGTTTATGGAGGATTTTGAAAAACAGGGCGGTATCTCCTTCCTTTTGATCTCCTTTACGCACAAAGATGAATTCTATTATCTGCGTCATCAAAAGCTCATGGAATTCTGGAATCGTATGGAGACAGGCGGACGGAAAAGTTTTCGCTATGAGGAATTAGAAAAAGACTTCTTTTTAAAAGGAAAAGGCGTGATCTTAGTTCCGTATTTAGACGGTATCCAAAAAGACTTAGAAATTCGGGAATAAACGTAAGAAGCAGGGATTGACTTTTTTTCTAATGTAACATATAATAAATCAAGTTTAATATATTATCAAGGTAGCACGTTACCATATTAAAGTGTCGGAGGAAAAAAGCATGAGAAGAGAATTATTACATACACCGGAAGGTGTCCGCGATATCTATAACGGAGAATGCGATAAAAAACAGCGCATAGAGCAGGAACTCCACCAGACGTTTTTAAGTTTCGGTTATCATACGATCCAGACTCCGACGTTTGAGTTTTTTGATGTATTCAATCGGGAGATCGGTACCATCCCATCCAAAGATTTATATAAGTTTTTTGACCGTGAAGGAAATACTTTAGTACTGCGTCCGGATATGACTCCATCCATCGCAAGAGCAGCCGCAATGTATTTTGGCGAGGAAACTATGCCGATCCGACTCTGCTATGCCGGAAATATTTTTATCAATAACAACAGTTATCAGGGCAGATTAAAGGAATCCACACAGCTTGGTGCAGAGCTGATCGGAGATGACTCGATCGAAGCAGATGCAGAAATCCTTGCGATGGCAGTCGAATGTCTGAAAAAGGCAGGCTTGGAAAAATTTCAGATCAGTATCGGTCATACCGGATTTTTAAAAGGCCTGATGGAAGAAGCAGGACTAAACGAAGAACAGGAAGAGGAACTGCGGGAACTGATCTCTAACAAGAATTTCTTCGGTGTGGAGGAGTTCATCGGTACACTGGAGATTGCCGAAGACTTAAAGGAACTTTTTACCCTCTTAGGCGGTTTTTATGACAGTCCAAAGCAGTTTGAAGAGATTCAGAAAAAAGCAGCACCATATCAAAAGAGTGCTTCTGCTTTAGCTTACTTAAAGGATCTGCATGAAGTGTTAAAACTCTATCAGGCAGAACGTTATATTTCCTATGAACTTGGTGCGCTCAGCGACTACCATTATTATACCGGCATTATTTTTTCCGGCTATACCTTTGGAACAGGAGAACCGATCGTAAAAGGCGGCCGTTATGATAAGCTCTTAAAGTATTTTGGCAAGGATGCACCTGCGATCGGTTTTGCGATCGCTTCTGACCAGCTTTTAGCGGCGATCCAGAGACAGAAAACAGAGATTACCACTGACAAGGAATATCAGCTTTTGCTCTATCCAAGAAAGCTTCAAAAAGAAGCTATCTTAAAGGCACAGGAACTTAGAAAAACCGGAGCTTTGATAGAACTTTTATGTATGGATGAGACTAAGAGCAAAGAGAACTATCAGGCGTATGCTGACAGAACAGGGATCACGCAGATTACATATATGGACGGAGAATAGAGATGGAAGATATGAGATATTTAACGTTTGCTTTAGGAAAAGGCCGATTAGCAAACCAGACCTTAGAAACTTTTGAAAAGATAGGCATTACCTGTGAAGAGATGAAGGACAAAAAGACCAGAAAGCTGATCTTTGTCAATGAAGAATATAAGCTGCGTTTCTTCTTAGCCAAAGGCCCGGATGTTCCAACCTATGTGGAATACGGTGCTGCAGACATTGGAATTGTCGGAAAAGACACGATCTTAGAAGAAGGACGCAATATCTACGAAGTCTTAGACTTAGGCTTTGGAAAATGCAAAATGTGTGTCTGTGGGCCAAAAGAAGCCGAAGAACTGTTAAAGCACAGAGAACAGATCCGCGTGGCAACCAAATATCCGAAGATCGCAAAGGATTATTTTTACAATAAAAAACATCAGACCGTGGAGATCATCAAGTTAAACGGCTCGATCGAGTTGGCTCCGATCGTCGGACTTTCCGAAGTGATCGTAGACATTGTAGAGACCGGTTCTACTTTAAGGGAAAACGGACTTTCTGTGTTAGAAGAAGTCGTACCGTTATCTGCAAGAATGGTGGTCAACCAGGTCAGCATGAAGATGGAAAATGAACGTATTACAAAGCTGATTACCGACTTAAAGTCCGTATTGAGCAGTCAGGAGGTTTAAGATGAAGATCTTAACGTTAACAGAAGAAAGTAAAACAGATATCTTAGAAAATCTTTTAAAGCGCAGTCCGAACAGCTATGGCAAATTTGAAAGCCAGGTAGCCGAGATCATAGAAAATGTACGGGCAAAAAAAGACGCTGCATTATTTGACTATACCAGACGTTTTGACGGTGCCGACATCAGTGCCGATACCATTTTAGTCACCGATGCGGAAATCAAAGAAGCCTATGAAAATGTTGATGCAAAGCTGTTAGAGGTCATCAAAAAAGCATTGGTCAACATCCGTACCTATCACGAAAAACAAAGACAGTACAGTTGGTTTGATTCGGAAGAAAACGGCATCCTCTTAGGTCAGAAAGTAGCGCCATTACAGAGAGTCGGTGTCTATGTACCGGGCGGCAAGGCAGTCTATCCATCCAGTGTACTGATGAACGTCATGCCGGCAAAAGTAGCAGGCGTGGATGAGATCATTATGACCACCCCTCCTGGAAAAGACGGAAAAATCTGTGCTTCTACCTTAGTTGCCGCAAAAGAAGCCGGTGTAGACCGCATTTATAAAGTGGGTGGTGCACAGGCAATCGCAGCACTTGCTTTTGGAACCGAAAGCATCCCTAAAGTAGATAAGATCGTAGGACCGGGAAACATCTATGTAGCACTTGCAAAAAAAGCCGTATTTGGTCATGTCAGCATTGATTCGATTGCAGGACCGAGTGAGATCTTAGTCTTAGCAGATGAGACCGCCAATCCGCGTTTTGTTGCCGCAGACCTGTTATCACAGGCAGAGCATGATGAAATGGCATCTGCGATCCTTGTGACCACAAGCAAAACTTTAGCAGAAGAAGTCTCTAAAGAGATCGATGCATTTGTAAAACAGCTTTCAAGAAAAGAGATCATCCAGAAGTCTTTAGACCAGTATGGTTATATTTTAGTGGCAAAGGATGACGCAGAGGCGATCCAGACCGCAAACGAGATTGCTTCCGAGCACCTTGAGATCGTGATGAAAAATCCATACGAAGTTATGACGAAGATCCGCAATGCCGGTGCTATTTTCTTAGGAGAATACAGCTCGGAGCCGTTAGGCGATTACTTTGCAGGTCCAAACCATGTACTGCCAACCAACGGAACCGCTAAATTTTTCTCTCCGTTAAGCGTAGATGACTTCATTAAGAAATCCAGTATCATTTCTTATTCAAAAGAGGCATTAGAGTCTGTTTATAAGGATATTGTACAGTTTGCGGAATGTGAACAGTTGACGGCACACGCAAATTCGATTAAAGTAAGATTTGAGGATTAAGGAGGAATACCCGGATGAATACAGCACGAACTTCAAGTGAAGTCCGAAAGACGAAAGAGACGGACATTCAATTAGATCTGAATATTGACGGAAGCGGTGTCTATGAGGTGGATACCGGGATCGGTTTTTTTGACCATATGTTAGAGGGATTTTCAAGGCATGGTTTTTTTGACCTGAAACTTCAGGTAAAAGGGGACCTTCATGTAGATTCCCATCATACGATCGAAGATACCGGAATTGTCCTTGGAACGGCGATCAAGAATGCCTTAGGCAAAAAAGAAGGCATCCGCCGCTACGGAAGCTGTATCCTGCCAATGGATGAAACACTTGTCCTCTGTGCCTTGGATTTATCGGGAAGACCTTATTTTTCCTTTGATGGGACTTTTGATACACCACGCGTAGGAGAATTTGATACGGAGATGGTGCGTGAATTTTTCTATGCCATATCCTATACTGCCGGCATGAACCTGCATATGAAGGTATTATCCGGTACGAACAGCCATCATATCATTGAGGCATTGTTCAAAGCATTTGCGAAAGCATTAGATGAAGCGGTCACAACGGACCCGCGGATTCACGATATATTATCTACGAAAGGCAGTCTGTAAAATGAGAGAATATAAAAATTTGGTTGCAACCTTATATTTAAAAAACGGAAAGGCAGTCAAAAGCATTGATAATTTAGAGGAACTTGAAGACACAAAGAACCTGATCAAATTGTATAATGACAGCGGCATTGATAAGATCCTGATCTATGACCTTTCTACGGAAGATGAGGAGCACGAACTGAATATCCATACCATTAAGGAGTTAAACCGTCTGTTAGAGATTCCGCTTTGTGCAGGAGGTAACATTAACCGCTTAGAGGATGTCAAGAAACTGATCTATGCCGGATGTAAGGAAGTTATTTTAAATGGTTCAAAACCTTCTACCGCCCAGCTTGCGATGGAGGCGAGCAAACGTTTCGGTAAGGAAAAGATCATCATCTCCTTAAAGAATGTGGATTACATCTTTAAACATCAGAAAGAACTTCAGGAGAGTGTACATGAAATTTTAGTTATGAATCAGGAAATCTTAGATTCCGTAGAAAATCTGACCGACATCATCTATTTGGTTGAGCAGAACGAGCTAGATATGGATAAATTGACCACACTCTTAAAAAGAGACAATGTGCGTGGTATCTGTGGAGAGTTCATCAATGATTTAGAGACAGACATTATGAAGTTAAAGACAGAGCTGTCCCGTAATGGCATCAAGATGGATAATTTTGACCCTGCAATCAGTTGGGAGAACTTAAAGAAAAATTCGGACGGTCTGATCCCGGTCATTGTACAGGATTATACGACCAACGATGTGTTAATGTGTGCTTATATGAACGAAGAAGCGTTCCACGCTACGATCAACTGTGGAAAAATGACCTACTACAGCCGAAGCCGTCAGGAGCTTTGGATGAAAGGTGAGACTTCCGGTCATATCCAGTATGTGAAAGAATTAACAGCCGATTGCGACTTTGATACGATCCTTGCGAAGGTGTCACAGGTGGGCGTTGCATGCCATACCGGCAATCCAAGCTGCTTTTTCAATGAGATCGTCAAGAAAGAATATATTGAAAAAAATCCGTTAAAAGTATTTGAAACGGTTTATAATATCATTGAAGACCGCAAGAACAATCCAAAAGAAGGTTCCTATACCAACTATCTTTTTGACAAGGGAATTGATAAGATATTAAAAAAGGTCGGCGAGGAGTGTACGGAAATTGTCATTGCTGCAAAGAACCCTGATCCGGAAGAGATCAAATATGAGATTTCGGATTTCCTCTATCATGTCATGGTACTAATGGTAGAAAAGGGCGTGACCTGGGAAGAGATCACACAGGAATTAGCACAGCGTTAAAGACGCTGTCTGCAGCATAGAACACGAACGTATAATAGGAAAAGTATGAGAAAATTAGCATTAAGTGATGAAATTTTAATGAAAATAGACAAGCCCGTTCGATATATCGGGCATGAGTTAAACAGTGTCGTAAAGAACCCTGAGGACGTAGACATCCGTTTTGCCATGTGCTTTCCGGATGTCTATGAGATTGGAATGTCACATTTAGGCATCCAGATCCTTTATGATATGTTTAACCGGAGAGAAGATGTATACTGTGAGAGAGTCTATTCCCCGTGGCCGGATCTGCATCAGATCATGAAAGAGCAGCACATTCCGCTGTTCGGACTCGAATCACAGGAACCACTGACGCATTTTGACTTTATCGGGATCACCATCCAATATGAAATGTGTTATACCAATATCTTACAGATCTTAGATCTAGCACAGATCCCACTTTTAGCAAAAGAGCGTGAACGGGATATGCCGTTTGTCATTGGCGGAGGACCATGTACCTACAATCCGGAGCCTTTGGCAGACTTTTTTGATTTATTCTATATTGGCGAAGGTGAAACAAGCTATGATGCTTTATTAGATCTGTATAAAGAGTGGAAAAAAGGGGATACCTCGAGAGAAGCCTTTTTGCATCAGGCGGCAAAGATACCGGGAATCTATGTTCCGTCACTCTATGAAGTCAGCTATCAAGAGGATGGAACGTTAGCCTCTATGGAACCGGTATATGACGATATCCCCAAAAAAATCGAAAAACAGGTGGTAACGGAACTGACTGCCAGCGTCTATCCGGACAAACCGGTCGTACCGTTTTTGAAAGTGACACAGGACCGTGTCGTATTAGAGGTACAGCGTGGCTGTATCCGAGGCTGTCGTTTTTGTCAGGCGGGTATGATCTACCGTCCGCTCCGTGAAAAAGATGTAGAGCGTCTGAAACGTCAGGCAGACATCATGTTAAAGAATACCGGGTATGAAGAGATTTCCTTAAGTTCTTTAAGTACCAGTGATTATCGGGAATTAGAGGATCTGATCAATTATCTGATCGAACATCACGGAAAGGAACATGTGAACATTTCCCTTCCATCACTGCGTGTAGATGCATTTTCCTTAGACGTTATGGGAAAAGTACAGGATATTAAAAAGAGCAGTCTGACGTTTGCACCGGAAGCAGGCTCCCAGAGACTTCGTGATGTAATTAACAAAGGTTTAACTGAGAACATTATCTTACATGGATGCGGACTTGCCTTTGAAGGTGGCTGGAATAAGGTAAAACTTTACTTTATGCTTGGACTTCCGACCGAACAGGTCGATGACATGAAAGCCATTGCAGAGCTTGCAAACAGGATCGCTGTCCGCTATTATGAGATCCCAAAAGATCAAAGAAACGGAAAATGCCAGATTACGGTCAGCACTTCTTTCTTTGTGCCAAAACCGTTTACACCGTTCCAGTGGTCACCGATGTGTACCAAAGAGGAATTCTTAAATCGTGCCAAAATCGTCAACGATACCGTAAAAGAACAGTTGAACCGCAAGAGTATCAAGTATAACTGGCATCAGGCAGATGTTACCGTATTAGAGGGTATTTTTGCAAGAGGTGACCGCCGTCTTAGCAGGGCTATTTTAAAAGCCTATGAAGAGGGCTGCATTTTTGATGCCTGGGGCGAATACTTTGACAATGAAAAGTGGATGCAGATCTTTGAGGACTGCGACATTGATCCTGATTTTTATACGATCCGCCCAAGAGAAACCGACGAGCTGTTCCCTTGGGATTTCATCGATGCCGGCGTGACCAAAGAATTTTTGATCCGCGAGTGGGAAACGGCACGATCCGAGGTCGTCACCCCAAACTGCAGAGAACGCTGTTCCGGCTGTGGTGCAAGAAAATATAAACGAGGTGTCTGCTATGAAAATTAGAATTAAATTGATTTATTATTCTCCCTGTAATTTTTTCCCTAATATATAGATTCATATGTTTCTCCTCGTAGCTCATATACTATT
>JABLTS010013947.1_pt1 | contig 45657 bp, 40 predicted proteins | sample 7160081 | NCBI WGS metagenome assembly JABLTS01 (sample SAMN14651231, study PRJNA627086) | human gut metagenome | isolation source: feces | host: Homo sapiens | reverse complement strand
TCCCTACTACTATTTCAAACATGTGCTGGAAACAATGATTCCGCACATGGATGATAAAACCACAGATTTTCTGGAAGAGCTGATGCCGTGGTCAGGAAGCCTTCCGGAAGTATGCAGGGCAAAAGAAAAATGAGCGGAGGAAAATCCGCTCACTCTTTTTACCCAGCACCGGGGAGCTACCATTAACTTTTCCTGTATACAATCTATCATTGTGAACTTCCAGAGACTGCAAAGAAGCCTGTTTCTCTATCTTTCTTTGGCGGATAAGATATCACCCCCACTCGATTGAATAAAACCTGATCTGTACAACTAACCATCTCCTTTCCTTTTGATGATTCAATATTAAATCCCTGTTTCTGTTTCAACCTCTGTGACATCCTGCCAGAACTGAAACTGCTTTTGATACTCTTAAATATATTTTCCTAAATTTCATCTTCCATCAGGTATCTGTAGGAAGGACCGCATCCTCCTCCGGTACAATCGTGATCACAATATCCTCGATATCACCCGACAGAGTAACTCTACGACCTTTATATCGATCAATATTGCGGTCATATACAGTAGCTGCTGTTATTGCTTCTCGCACAGCGTCCCTGACGCCTCTGGCGCCATAGTTGCTGTGCTGTTCCTTCAACTGAACCATTAGTGCCTCATCCATATGTTCCAGTTTCATCTCATAGTTCTGCAGTTCTTCTACCACAAATTTGCTTACGATATCCGTGAGTGCATCTACAGGAAGTTCACGGAAAGCCAGACAGTTTGTAATCTTGCCGGCAATTTCCGGATGGCCACAGGCCTTGGCAAGTGTGTTCCTGCAAATTTCCTTCTTTCGGAATGCTGATGCCTCTTCATAAACCTTCATATCTACTGGGATATTACTGGTGATGATGAAGATCACATGGCTCAGATCAATCTCCGGCGAATTGTCTGCAAGACGGGCCACACCACTTGAAAAACATTCCATCAGACCAGTGTAAATGCGGTCTGTCGCCTTCTCTATCTCGTCCAGAAGGAAAACCTGATACGGATTAGAACGAACAGGCTCAAATACAGTAGGATCTTTATAACCTACATAGGAAGGCGGAGATCCGAAGAATCGGTTGACAGAATGCTCCCCAATGAACTCGTTAAGAGCAATCTGTTGAAATCCGTATGTCTGTCCGGTCAGCTTCTCCAACGCTCCCGGCAAAGCTTTTCCAACCTCGGTTTTACCCACACCAGTCGGGCCAAAAAGAACGATAACCTCCACCTCCGGCTTTTTCCTGCGAAGATTTGCTGCTATCAGCTCGCTGATCTTCTTAATGGCCTCATCTTGTCCATAAATGTCCCTTTTCAATTCCGCAGCCAGTTCATCCGGCCAGACGGTTTTTGTCTGTTTTTTTTTCTCAAGCTCACGGACCTTCTCCTTATCTACAATGCATTTTGATTTGTCACTCGGTATTTCCCTGACCTGTATCAAAGAACCTGTAGGATTCTCCGATTCCTTCTCATCCATCTGCGGATTCTCCATCACTGAATAGTTCCATACCTGATCTATATTGCAGATAGTTACGGTACCACCATCTTCCTCTGGCTTGAACTCGATGATAATATCTACAGCAGGAACATCCTGCGGCAGGCTGATATGTCCCACATCGATGCAGGTTTTATTACCAAAATTGACATGATATATGGTCATTTTATTTTTGCCGCGGATACCCTGAATCTTTTTCTTTAATCCACTCCTACCATTCATCAGAATAACAGACGTCAAATGAACCATATCATCATCGAACCCAATAACAATACAGTCTTTATCAGAATATCTCATGTGCGATTCCCCTTTTATTTTTAAACGATCTGTGTCCTGCAATTACAGGTATTTGCAGAGCAATTCCACATTCGCCCTCTCATAGTCATTGAATTCGCTTACGATTTCTTCATCGCTTTTGCCGGATACCGGTTCGTACCAGTCCTGTGCGCTGAAATAATCAATATTGTCCTGGCTCTGAAATTCTCTGCCGTGCCGTGCATAGATTTCATTGATAATCAGCTGGATCTCATCGTGACTGTAGCTGTCGATATCGGATGCTTCCAGATAACGTTCAGCGCTATCCGATAGCAAATAAACTGCCTCTTCTTCAGTTTTTTCCAATGCATCCTCTTCTTTCACATCACCTGAAGAAACGCATTCGGCCTCCACCGTATCAACTGCTGTCTGGGCCTGCTGTGCATTCATGTAATTATTAATCGACTTTTCTTCCGAGGAGATATGAGAGCGATTATAACAAAACGCTCCGACAAACAGTGCAATTGCGGTACAGACAATGACAACCTTCCATGGAAATCCTGTTCCTGTGGTAATCCTGACTGTACGAGTCGTATTGACTGGATTTGCAGCCGTTCTATTATTTCCCACGCCTTTATTTCTTTGTGCTCTGCGGTCTGCTTCCGCCTGAGACACATTATCGAGTGTAACCTTTCCAGTTCGGTCATCTTTATAGTAGCGTTTTCCATCAATTAAGAGATAACTCATACCTTGCCCCTCCTTACGATCAGGTACTTACTCACAGAACTCATAATGAGTCCTGATACGAGTAAACACATTCTCAGCAGTGAGATGATCAAGAACAGCATCATGTACTCTGCTCATCTCTTTCTGAGTTATCAGTCCGCTAAATTTCAAGGAGTTCATCGTCAGACCCGTATCCATTTGCAACGACACTGTTATACGGCACCTACACCTGAACCCTGCCAGGCTGTGCTGTCTTTTGGCTTCGGGGGGCCTTCCGGTCCGTAATAGCAGATCTGCATGCCATAGTTTTCAAATGGAATACCTGTCTTGCTCAGCAGATTATCCAGTTTCTTAAATTCGCTGGAAGCATCGCCTTCATCTTCATTTGCGCCACCGGAAAGTACCATCATCAGCTTAAGTAAATCCAGTTCATTCATTTTGGTTTCCTCCTGTCTTTGATGATTCAAGGATAAGCTCTTCTGATCATTTCAGCATCCGGTGGTAATTATTCTGCTGAAACTGCGGTTGAAACCTATGCTACAGTATTGCTCTTAGCGTCAGCGGAAACTTTCTTTACTCCGCAATGCGAACAGGAATCATTCTTCTGTGCCGGTCCGGACTTCCAGTTGAACGGTTTACGCTCATTTTCCTGCCCAAACAGATGCATATACGGATTCACATCCTGACCCACCGGATAGTTAAGCAACACAGTGCACTGATTAATATACGGAAGCAGTTTCGGCTCATAGCCTTTCTCATTTTCCATCAAAAGATCAATGGCCAGCTTTGTCTCAAAGATTGCCGTAAGCTGGATATCCAGATACATTCCCGGTTGGAAATGAAGCTTTTCAAGTTCCGTTTCTGTGGCATAAAAGCGCCTGCGCACTGCCTGATTGCTGTAATCAACGCCCTTATCCTCTCCGTAAGCACATGTATAGCATGCCATGTCAGCATTCGGTTTATACCAGAAAATTTCACCCGTCGATGCACGTGGTCCGCATCCTGCATCAATCATTGGTATACTGTATTTATCTGCCAACTCGTTGCAGACATAGCCGCAATGGCGATTGTCAGCACAGCAGAGAACAATGGAATCCTTCCAGATTAACTTTTCAAGTTCTGCAGGATCCACGTGCTGAATCAGCTCTCTGAAAGTGTATACCTTACAGTTCGGATTGATATCGGCAGCTCTTTCCTTGAAGCAATCCACCTTATAGCGTCCCACATCATGGATGCCACATTCATGACGGCAGATATTGTGATAAACCAGGATGTCATTATCAGCCACAACCAGGGAACCGATACCGGCTCTCACTAATTCCAAGCCGACCTTGAAACCACCAGATCCGACACCGGTAATAATAGCCTGCTTTGCTGCCATTCTGTCCTGCTCTACGATGCCCTGGTTTCTGGAGAATACATCCTGCCTGCTGGAGTAATAATCAATATTGATCTCTGCTCCAGTATTATCTCTAATGGAAACATCTGCCTGTTCTTCGTTCCAGACAACAGAAAGTCCAAACTGACCGGAAATGTCACTGGATTTTCTCCCTGTGTGCTCTTTTCTGAGTGCCATACCCAGGATGTTGGCATCTGTTCTTACACCGTACAACGTATCCTGCACAATGTTATAGATTTTCGTCTCCGGATGGTAATATCCATGAAGTTCACCCTCATAGCGCTGCTTTCGATACTCTTCTGGAATCAGAACCATGTATGGTCTGAGGACTTTCTGCAGCTTTTCAAAGTCCATGACGGCTTCCTTGGATGTCTCTTCTACCGAGTTATCTGCAAATGCTATCTCTTTTTGCTCAGATATGTCGTTTACGAAAGAGACTTCCGTCATTTCTGCTTTGACTGGTTCTGCTTCACCTCCCGCTGTTTCGAACGCTGCTGTTACCATCTGGATTTCCTTTTCTTTTCTGTTATCCATATGTCTTTTCTCCTCCAGATTGCCTCCGAACAAATCGGATAATCTTGATCGAATGGATCCATTTGTCTCACCTTTTTCGACCGATCTGCGCTTTCCATTTCTAATGGCTTTGTGCGCAGCGTCCTTTCGTTCTACCGTCTCCTTTAGTTTAGCAAGATCAACGCGGGGCATAGCTGTCCTAACCGCTTTATCGTTGATTTCCCACTCAGTTTCTGTCTCATTCCCATCCTCATCGATATACCAGAACTTAATTCGGAACTCAGGATCAATGAAGATAAGTCCATTTACAACTCCGCCAAACTGCCGTGCCAGCTTGATGTTGGGCGAATAATCACCAGGGCTGAAATGCAGATACCCGTCAGGATGTCTGTGAACCTGGGAGACTGTCAATTTACCGCTTGAGAAGTCATAATATTCGCTTATACGTGTTGCCAAGTGATCAGCATAAATATGATCTTTCTCACACATGGTTGGCGTATAGGTGGCATTGATACCACTGTCCGCTACCATATCGAAGAAGAAGTCATTTCCGATACGGATGCCCGGCATCTGGATGATGCTCTCATTGCCGGGATGCCGCCCTGCTTCGAGCAGCATCCCCCTGTATGTATTATGGGTAATATAAACATGATACTTTCGTTGTAACATAAGCACCTCCGTTACTTGTCACGGTCTACACCGGTCTTCTCCCATACGCAATAGACATCGATCCAGCGCAGGACCCTCGTCATCGCAGTGTAACCATTCACAGAATAAGGATCTGTAGACTTCACCTGACAAATATATGGAAGCCCCATCGTGGAATCGGAAATCAAATGATGAAATCCCGGCTTCAGTTTCGTCAAGGGATACACCTTGATTGATCCACCAAAACATCCGTCTGCATCACGGCCCGGGTGATCGTGCTCGTATACAATATGGAAAACAAAAGTTCTCCAGCGCTGATCAGGAGCCGGTTTTACCGGTAGAGTGATATCCACACAGAATCTGTGCTGTTGATCATAGCCAAACACCATCTTCATATCAGGATGGTGATATTCACGCATGAAGCGAAGGAAACAATCCTTTTCAAACTTTAATAAATCGCCATTTTCTTTATTGTACCAGTACATTTTCGTTTCTCCTTATCATGCGTAGTTCGTCTCAGGTGCAGTATGAATCACCGGTGTACTGGAATTCTGTGCCGCGTTTGCGGGTATCTCCTCTCCGTTGCGAAATACAAAGGCCTCTACATCGGCCATTTCATTTGCCTGATCCTCAATCTGGCCGATGTTCGGCTCATTAGCTGTCTTAATGACAGGAGTCGTAGAATTTTCTGCCTGGTTTGCAGGCACCACCTCGCCATTTCTAAATACAAAGGCCTCCACATCTGCAGTCTCTGTTGCCTGATCCTCAAGCTGGCCATAGTTCTTATATCTACCGGTTCTGATCATCATATGCTTTTCCTCCTTGTCAAAACCTGCATATTCCTCAAAGCTACCATTCATTACAGATGTATTCATTGTGCAATCCTCCATTCTATCTAAACAAACATTTGATGATATATCCGATGGCAAATACCATAATAGCGATAGGCATGACCGCATTGATCCATGCCCAGGTGTTGTTTTCAAAAGCCGTAACAATAAACTCTTTGTATTTGACACAGCTGAACACAATCAACACGATTCCTGCAATAGCCCAGCCAATCAGGAACCGTTTTATCACAGTCCCCACTGTGACTGCCTGATAATCCATGTCTGTCACCACCCCCAAAATCTTCTTCGCAGCTTCCACTTCAACCTCACAGCAAAATAAACAACTGCTGCTATCACGATCAGAATCGGAAAGCCGGAGGACAACAAATCAGCCATGAAAATGGCGATTTCTGCTGTTATCGCACCCAAGTTAGCAATAACGCTAAAAGCTGCCAGTCCCGAAATCACGGAACAGATAATCAGTGTCAGCGTCACACCCGACATAGTCCTGACTCCGGTTCCTCTATAGCTTTCCTGTTCAAAGATATTTCTTGTATGTCTCATGCACACGTCACCTCCTTCGGACCCGTATCTGTATATGATGTCATCTTTTCGACCTCCTTTTGTTGTTAAGGCTATTGTAAGCTCCGGAATCTATTTCTTATATCTCTTATATCTCTGCCAGCCGCTGAAACTGAAACTTAAATTTAGCCTTTTTGAAACTATTTCCTCGCCTTACAGTACGCATACACCGATAGCCTCACACCACAACCGGAACACTCGGCACCGGCGGCAGGAAGTCTGATGTACGAATCAGATAGATATTCGCATTCGATGTTGTCTTGACGGCAAGATACTCCGATGTCGCACCAAACAGTCCCTGCTTTGCATACATATCCTGGCTCCTGACTCGAAGACGTTCTTCGGTCTGTGGCTGCCAGTGTACCGTTCGTTTAAACGACACGAGCACATGCGGTGTATCTCCAGCAACTGGTGCAGGGTAATGATACTGATAACAGCCAAACAATTCTCTGGAAAGCGCCTCCGTTGCGGCAGATGTCCCGTGGTGGAAAAGTACCACGTTCGGAAAATCCACATTTATATTGCCATGCATTGCCTCTTTGACATTTTGCGAGACTATCATCAGCTCGATCTTCCCCTGACGTCTAATCTGCATGAGGTACTTCAACAGTTCATCGTTTTCATCTGTAAATTGCATCTCGTCGAGGATGATGCGAACCTGCGGTAAGCGTTTCAGGGTATGAAAAATTTCTTCCTTTAAATAGGCGTTGAAAATACTCTGATTGCAGGAACATGCATACATAGCCATCCCAGCCAGATTACCCTTTGCACCGCTCTGAAAGTTGTATTTTGTATCACTACCTGGGGTGTAAATATCTTCAAAAATCTCCTCCAGGCGTTCAAAGAGTCTGCGAAGCACAATACCTGCTTCATGATTTGCACGAATATTATCGGCAATCACATTAGACAGACCTGACTGCAGAGCTAATTCAGAGATAAAATCATCATCTTCATTCAGGAGCGTTACTACGGCCGGTAGTGATACCGGATACTTTACGGAAACAACATTAAGAACAGCTGCCGCATAGATCATAACCTGGTCGGTCATGATTCCGCAGCCCATTTCCTCCGCCACCATACGTACAAAACGAAGGATCTGTTGTGCCGACATACCATAAAATGGATGATAGTTCTTATCAGCCGGACATGATGTCCTTACACAATCAATCTCATGTGCTTTTACTTTCTGCTGTACAGCCGTTATCAATTTCAGATGGCTGGTAAGCAGAATCGTCGGCATGTCATTTTTCTCCAGACCGCTGCAAAACAGATCCATCACCAATGTCATATTTTTGGCATCTACTCCACTCATCAGTAGGTCTCCGTGAATATTGCGAAAAAATGACGCACTGTCAATTCGCCCTTCGAACACACGTCTTGCAGCATTCAGGCGCTCACATTCATGAATAATCATTCCCCTGTTACTCATAGCCTCATGATCTCCTTCCCAACAACACTTTTCCAGGTGAGTTCTGTATCCTTCATCCAACGATTATTTATCTGCTAACGTACAAAGGCATCGTAAATAAAAAAGGGTTTTCACCAGCGAGCGACACTACAGATTCACCATTCTTCAGGTTCAACAAATTCCAGTCCTCAACTGTGTGTCCAGCTCGCTGAATATTTATATTTTTCTGCTGGGCACCAAGACTGTAGTTCTGGTAGTTCTCGCCCAGACGATGAGTAACAAACTGTCTGGTATCATAATCGCCCGATCGGAACGCCACAATGTTCTGGAAAGAAGACAAGATGTTCTTTGCCCCAGCTATTCCATACTGTTCTTCAAGACCACAAGTATTCTGAAGTCCACACATCATCCTGACTCCGAGGGAACGTCCAACATTCAAACTATCGGATAAATGTGCTAATCTTGGAAGGAGAAGCATTTCATCTAACAAAAAATAAATGCAGGTTTTTGTCTTCTTTCTACCTCCTAATGAGTTCGCAAGAGCTCTGTCAATGAGGATGCCATACATAGGAGAAAGCAGAAGTCCTTTACGCATATCGTACTCTATGAAAACAACCTTGTTCTTTCCGTTACACACGATATCTCTCATAGAGAACTCTCTTGATGGGTTTGCCTGCGCAAACGGGCCAACGAACAACTTCTTCAGCATAGATCCAATATATGAGTTCACACCCTGTGTCTGGTTTCCTTTGCCTGCGATATAGTCAATACAACTGCGCTGATCCGCCATATAATCCAGACTGAGAATTTTCTTCAGATCCTCATTGCTACTATGTGTGAAGAAATTAATAAGCTCGTTATTGTTTAGTTTTGACTGATCAAAACTCCATGTTCTCATGAAATATATTATTACAGCGCCCACAACCTGCTCGGCCATTGCAGGAAAGATCGGCTGGGTTTCGCTCTGCATAGACTGAAACAACTGCTCGCAAATCTCCAGTGCATCTTCATCAGATTCCGGTATATAGACAAGTCTGCCGTCTTTTCCTCGCGGCATTATTTCTGCGAAAATATTATTATACGAAGTAATCCTGCGATATTCCTCACCATTTCCAATGACCACCTTCATACTGTCCGGAATTTTACTGCCGAACGTTTCAAGATAATCGCCTTTGGTGTCAAAAATAATAAACACCTCTCCTTCCTGCATGGTTGTAAGCATGCGGTCCAGTATCATATTAAAAAAATTTGTTTTACCTGTGCCTGGGGCTCCAAGAGCCAGCAGGCCGTATGCAAGCATGTCTCTGTTAAGGCCAAAAAGCTTCTGCGTCTTTGGATCCTGAAAAGCGACGAATGGCTTTCGTGACCGATCCGCTGTCCATACAGGAACAGCAATGTCACCAATACTCTGTCCTAAAATAGTCTGCGTATACATGCCACCATTTCGCTCCTGATTGCTGTCTTCACCAATTCGCTTCTGTCCAAAATCATATGCCATACTTTATGCCTCCCACTTAAATATCCAGACCATCGTCTATGCCACCGCCATCATTGTCTATGCCACCACACGAGCCATCATCACCAATGCCTCCAGAATTATCACCACCAATACCGCCTGAAGTATCATCAGCAATCCCCGCCGGATCCAGTGTGCTAAAGTCTGTCTGAGCTCCGTTTGTCTCAACAGATTGAGCTTCTTCGTTTGTAGCAAGACTGTTTGTTGCCTGCGTTCCCTGTGATTCCTGGAACTCCTCGACCGCATCGAGATACTTTTCACTCATCTCTGCAGTAAACTTAATTGCATCTTCCCTGGAAATGGTCGGATCATTCATGGCGTGCACATAATATGCATTAACCGAACCTCTTAGGGTTGCATTATACTCATCAAGACTTACCGGATTTGGATTAAATGACATCTTTTTGTCCTCCTTTGTTGAATTATTGTTCTGTGTAATCTGCTGCTGAAGACCCTTATAGGTCGCTACCATCTCCGCCTTCACTGCTGCTTCTGTATTCTTTTCCACCGGAACGTTGGTGCCAAAATACTGATTCTGGAGAGTCTGATTAAGATCCCGTTCAAAATTTAGATTCTGGAACCGCGCTATAGCTTCTTGTTCTGTTGCATGATATCCTGTCGTTTCTACCGATCTCGAATATGCTTCAAATGATGGTTCAGTACCATATTTTTTGGTAAGACCATTCAGTATCAGTGCTGTCTTCTCTTCCGCTCCCAAAAACGCATCTCGCTCTGTAGCCTGAAAGTAATAACAGAAGTACCCATTCGCCGTCTCACCGGTCAGATACTGGCTGCCAAGCTGATATTTTCCATCCTGCAAAACTGCACTGGATGTGAAGCTGTTTGCCTGATACTCAGCAGTCTTTCCAGCGTCATCACTTGTTATCGTCCCATCGATGATTTGATTTTGTAAGCAATGAATATTCTCGTGAATAACGGTATTGAGACTTTGCACATTGTAATCACTAACCACATGCTGAATAACCTGACCGTTATATTCAAAGGACTGCGTCCCATTGACAGCCATCTCCCGGTTTACATTGATCACACCATTGGCAGCGTTCCCACTCTCATTTGCCGGCAAATCTGCGAAACGAACCTCTGGAACTGAAATCATACCTTTTTCCATGGCATCACGGTTCACTGTTTCCTGCAACAGATCCAGCTTCTCATTTTCTCCAAGTTTGCTGTATGTCGATTCCCGAAACATGGAATAAAGTTGATCATTACTCAGATTCCCATATCTGGTTGGATGTACTCCGTATGCGCCCATAACAGACTACCTCCACATAGACCAGATTTTCAGTTCTGCGGTTCCCTTATTCCCATTCGAATACTCCGTTATTACTTCTAATGCCCTCAGGAAATCATTGCTATTCCACAGGGCAAGAATCATCGGAAGAGAGTACTTACCGATATAAATATCAGTCAATGGCTTGGATTCGGTATATTCTCTTAAATTTTCAGCAAGCGCAGGCGGACACATCTCAAGAGCCTTCACCGCCTTTACTTGGGCTGCTTCTCTGTTAAATCCATATTCTCGGCTGATCTTGTCAGCCAGTTTTGTCACATCACAACTTTTCATGACGTTGTCTCCTTTCTGTCATCATTGTCCAATCTGCGTAAAGTAAAATTCAGTAGAAAAGCTATCACCTTCTTATGCAGTAATCTCATCTTCATACATCACCGAATCAACGCTAACCAAAACATCCTTGTCTTCTCTGGCTGGCTTCCGGATACAACACATTACCTTTGTGCCAATAGGAAGTCTTCCAGCCCAATAGCCAAAGGCTGGAATGATTTCTTCGTGTTCGTCAATATCATTTTCAATATTCAGATCAATATACAGGCCTGATTTGCTCTGGCCTTTAACGATTCCCAATACAGTATCCCTTAAAGTAAACATTGCTTCTTCGCTGTATCCGTAATCCCACATATCTTTTTCCTTCAAAATCAATGTTGTTTTCCGTTCTGATATAACTATCCCACTAACCGAAAGTTTCAGTCACACCCAGTTGATTTCATCATTGGAAATAGGGCTTGAAACTTTATCCACATCTGAGGTCCAGATAATTGCTTTTCTCCTTACAATTGGTCAACATACTGCAGTGTTCCGCATAATAGACTTCCACATCAGCCTTATGAAATCTACAAGGTACAACTGGAGCGAACAATCTCACATTATTCTTGTACAGCAGTTGCACATGGTCATATGACTGAGGACCAACTGCTTTACCATTTGCCTGCGTCCAGAATAGTTTCAGATACGAGTCATAATTTCTAACTTCATCAATCACCCCCCTCAATAGAATCATACTTACCTAATTCTCCATGTTTAGCGTGGTTCTGGCATAAAGATAGAGGGCGTTACAATAATGCAGCCCTCTATTTCACTTACTCTGTTTTGAGTGCCTGCTTATAGATCCAGTCAGCCGGAATCATCTGCAATACAGGCAGCAGCCTTTCCAACTGCGCCTTTGTTCTTCGAAATGGCAAGAATGTAGAACTTGAACACACAAAGTCATCAGAACTGGGAAACCGCACACAGTACCTTCCACTAAAAGCACAGGTTTTACTCAGGCAGCTTCGTACACTCAGTAAAGGGGAAAATGACCTTATTTTCCCTACTGCTACCGGGCTGTACTTGTCAACAACAAAGGTAAATGAAGCGCTAAAACGGATTAGTAGCAAGCTTGGAATTAAGTACATGAGTAGCCATAAAATTCGTTTTTGGGCTATTACAGCATTGTGTCGGGAGACTGGCGGGGACATCACAGCAGTCGGCGCATATGCCGGGCAGGCTTGCAGACAGACAACATTACACTACATTCGTAGGGCGCAGGATGAAGCTGTTCAGAAGGCAGCTGCCCGCAAAGTATTTGGATAGTACACCTGTAGTACACTTCCGAGCATGAAAAAAGCCTTCAAAACCAACAAAAACGTTGATTTTAAAGGCTTTCTGGACATGGGGTGGACGGGGCTCGAACCCGTGACCTCCCGCGTGTGAGGCGGACGCTCTCCCGGCTGAGCTACCATCCCATCTGAACGCACCTGCCGGAAAATCGTGCGAACGAGATTATTATATACCAGACTTTCCAAAGTGCATACATATTTTTTTATTTTCTGCCATAGGTTTCATCCTGCTCTGCCAGGAAATACTCACTGCCGCCGCTCTACCTGTGCCTTCTCCGATGAAAGCGCTCCGCCTTTCTGCTGAAATCGCACAGGGCCCAGACAATGCTCATTCCCGCTGCGATTCCAAGCGCGACGGCAAACGTCTTCAGGCCATAGGAAACCGCCTCGTCTGCGTGTCCGCCCGCAGCATTCAGCATGCAGTAATAGAGTGTGCTCCCCGGGATTAACGGAATCTCCGACAGGGCAAAAAAAGGCGTAGACGGCGCCTTGCAGATGCGAGCCAGTGCTTCTGCATATAACGCCGCCGCAACGCTCGCGGCAAAGCTCGGCACGAACATGCCGCTCCAGATCTGTCTGCTCCCAAGATATGCAAGCCAGCACAAAGCGCCGCCAAATGCCGTCAGAAGCAGGTGTTTTCTCCGGATCCGGAACATCATTCCAAAGCCCACAGAGCCCATACCGGCCATAAGCAGCTGAAGAAGCATTCCTCTCATCATATCCACCTCGCAATTCCGATCGCACTCATAATGCCAAGCGCAAGCACGCCTGCAAGAAGAAGTGCCTGCGTCAGCCGGAGTGCCCCGGAGATCGTGTCGCCCAGAAGAAAATCCCGGATCGCATTTGTCATCATAATCCCAGGGATCAGGAGCATGATGTCTCCGATCATCACCTGGTCCACATGAAGTCCGGGAAGGATTCTTCCCGCAAGACTGACCAGAATGCCTGTCAGGAAGGATGCCAGAAACGTATAGACCGTATCGTTCATGCATACCGGGGCAAAATATACCTGAAGACAGCCGATCAGAAGTCCTACCAACGAGGCCGTCAGTCCGTCCATCAGGTTTCCGCCGAAAAAGATCGTAAACGCTCCCGCTCCCAATATGCACCCGGCAAGCAGCTCCTTTTTGCTGATTCTCTGCGACGTGATCTCCCGAAGTCTCCTCCTCAGTTCCTCCACAGGAAAAGGCCGACTGCAGTACGCGCGGCTCAGCTCATTGATCTCATCCAGTCTCGTGAAGTCATTCGAATTGGCCGACCGGATTCTCTTTGTCTGCGTCAGCATCCTGCCATCCGGCATTTCCATCGTGATCACAATGCTCGACGGAATGACAAATACATTCATTGCTGCCGCCCCATAGGCATACCCCATCCGGTTCAGCGTATCCTCCGCGCGGTAAATCTCCGCCCCGCTTCCAAGAAGCGCCTCTCCCATTTCCAGAAGCACCGGAAGTATTTCACATCTGTTCTGCGCCATTGCAGTCCTTTCCGCCGCTTTTCGCGGCCCGACATCAAACTATCATAATTCATCTGTTCTTCGAATGACAATACAAAGGTTCTGCGTGGTATGATGTGAGTGTTTGAAAACGATCAATTTGGAAAGGACTGATTCTGCCATGAAAATCACTCAGGTAAAACTCGGCACCATTTCTGTCCCGCTTCGCGTGCCCTTCAAAACCGCACTGCGCACAGTGGATGCCGTCAATGATGTCATTGTGGAAATTCTTACGGACACCGGCGAAAAGGGCTACGGAGAAGCTCCGCCGACCGGCGTCATCACCGGCGATACAACCGGTGCAATTGTCGGTGCCATCCGGGACCACATCGCTCCGAAGCTGATCGGTCTCGACATCGACTGCTTCGAGGATGTCATCCGCACCGTTCAGAGTGCCGTTGTCCACAACACCTCTGCCAAGGCAGCCGTTGATATGGCTCTGTATGATCTGTACGGCCAGCTTTACCGCATCCCCGTCTACAAGCTCCTCGGCGGAGCAAGAAAAACCATCACCACCGACATCACGATCAGCGTGAACTCACCGGAGGAGATGGCACGGGATGCCTGCGATGCGGTTGCCCGCGGCTATGACACGTTAAAGACCAAGGTCGGAATCGATCCTTCTCTGGATGTAGAGCGTCTTGCCGCTGTCCGGAATGCCGTAGGCCCTGACATCCGGATCCGCATTGATGCCAACCAGGCGTGGACTCCCAAGCAGGCCGTCCGCATACTGGATCAGATGGAGGAAAAAGGCCTTGGACTTGAGCTCGTTGAGCAGCCGGTCAAGGGAACCGATTTTGACGGTCTGAAGTACGTCACCGAGAACAGCTTTGTCCCGGTTCTTGCCGATGAGGCGGTCTTCAGCCCGGAGGATGCTCTCCGCATCATGCAGCATCACGCTGCAGACATGATCAACATCAAGCTGATGAAGTGCGGCGGACTCTACAACGCACAGAAGATTCTCTCTGCCGCAGAGGTCTATGGCATGGAATGCATGCTCGGCTGCATGCTGGAGGCCAAGGTCTCCGTCAATGCCGCTGTGGAGCTTGCCTGTGCGAAACAGATCATCACCCGCATTGATCTGGACGGTCCGGTTCTCTGCCGCGAGGATCCGATCCTCGGAGGCGCTGTTTTCAACGAAAAGGACATCACCGTCAGCGACGAGCCGGGGCTTGGCATTCACGGCTTTGAGGAAGGCCGTCTGACCTACCTCGATGAAACCATGTGCCGACACATGCACTGAAGTACAAAAGGGAGAAGCCGCTCGATGGGCTTCTCCCTTTTTTCATTTTACAATTGCATTCTGCCGCAGGAAATCCGCCCATTTCTCATAGGCGGATGCCTTCAGATGCACCCCGTCTCCGGTAAGCTCCTCGCGTAGGTCTCCGTTCTCATCGCAGACGGCAGGATTCATATCCAGATAGAAAATATCCCTTCCATTTGCCAGCGTCGCGATTGCCGCATTCCGCTCCACGAGATTCACATTGTTCGTCACCGGATCTGAGGAAGAAAATGCCTTGCTGACATGCATATTTCCCTGAATATAAAGGATCGCATCCGGTTCTGCCTCCCGGATCATCTCCAGCAGTGCCTTATACTTCTCCACATACTTCACCGTGGTCGGCATGCCGATTTCATTGATTCCCATGGAAACATAGATCTTTCCGTACGGATGTGTCTCCAGAACCTGCTGCAGCGTCTGGGAGTCCTCCCACGTACCATGCGTATACAGCGGCAGACTCTTGTCCAGAACGTTGTAAACAGAAAGAGATTCCTTTGCCCAGAAGCTTGCGACATCCTTCAGCGAACTGTAATCCCGGAATCCGTCTGTTCTGGAATCTCCGATAAACAGAGCATCCGAGAAATACGAATCGTCCGGTACGCTCTGCAGATAATAAAAAGTCCCGTCCGGTGCAAACATTCCGCTCGTCGCCGTCTCAAACACCGTCCCTGCCGGCGCCTGATACGCCGTGTTCGTATTCCCGTAATCGGTCGCCGGTGCAACCGGGTTGTTCACGCCGTCCGGGATCGTATAAACCACCGGCTCCGTTTCTTCGGAATCCGCCGGCTCTGTCTCCGGAATCGTCTCAAAGCCGGGATGACTCTCCCCGGCAGCAGCTTCCTCTCCGCCGGTTCCGTCTGCTTCCGTTTCTCCGGAATCTGTCGATGCCATCTCCTGTACCTCAGAAGAAGCTTCCTTTCCCGGCTGATCCATGTCATTCTTCGGTTTTTTGCCGTACATAAACACAAGAAACGGAATCAGCGTAATCAGAAGCGCTGTCAGAAGCGGCATCTGCCGCAGATAATTTCCAACCTGTCGGATGGGTGCTTCCGCAGGTCTGTTCTCATTTTCCTGATCTCTCAAATTCAATCTCCGCCGGGGATCTGCCCGCATCGTCAGAAGCGGTTTCACCCGTTTTCCTTAATAGCTGAAATACATAAAGCGATTGCCCGCAGAATGAATGCTGAAATACATGCTGATCCAGAATAACACGGCCAGAAGCACTGTCATCCATGGCTTTCTCCGGTACCGGAGGATGGTCCGATAGACCGCCGGAATACACAGCACCACCGAGGCCGCGAAAAAGGGCCAGTAGATTCCCAGATACTTAACAAAATCTCCGCTGTTTATGACACCAGTGCTCCCCCGTACCGGAAACAGTCTGCCGAAATACACGCCGATATCCGCAAGCTTCGGAATAGCGAAAATCACCCACGTCAGCGGAATGACAACCAGCACATGGATTCTTCCCACCACTCTGGAAACGGTCTCGCTTTTCGACAGAAGATATTTCTCCGAAACAATGAGGAAACCAAGGACCAGCCCCCACACAACATAATTCAATGTGCCGCCATGCCAGAAGCCTGTCACTGCCCAGACAATCAAAAGGTTGCCGATGGTTCTTGCCGTCCCTTTTCTGCTGCCTCCGAGAGGAATGTAAATATAGTCCCGAAACCATTGTCCCAGCGTTGCATGCCAGCGGCGGTAGAATTCGCCAATGCTTCCTGCCGCATACGGATGCGCGAAGTTTTCCACAAACGGAAAGCCGAGCATCATTCCGATCCCGGCCGCCATCAGAGAATAGCCCCAGAAATCATAAAACAGCTGGAAGGAATACCCGTACGCTCCCAGCCAGGCGAGTGGCGTCGAAATACTCTCAAATCCGATCTTCGAAATCTCATTCCATAGAATCCCGATGCGGTCCGCCAGAAGCACCTTCATGGAAAAACCGATCGTCAGAATAATCAGTCCGTCCTCAAACAAAGCAGGCGTCACTTTTCTTCTGCTGAGCTTTCCGGCAAAGCCATCCCGATAGCGCATAATCGGCCCCTGCGTCACCTGCGGGAACATCGAGAAATACGCAGCTGCCTGAAGAAAAGACGGCTTCCTTCGAATTTCTCCCCGATACAGATCCGCCTGATAGGCGATCATCTTAAAGATATAGAAGGAAAGTCCCACCGGAAGAGCAAAAGAAAAAGGAAGCACCTTTCCGGATGACAAAAGAGCAAGAATCTTGCAGAGGATAAGAACCGCCGCATCCAGCGCAACCACCGAAGCAAATCTCGTCTTCTCCCCGGTATCCCAGACTGCGCAGCCAACCGAATAGTTGATCACCGTCAGCGCAATCAGAAGAATCAGTGCAAAAAGTCCTCCGCCCGAGTAAAACACAAGGCTTCCCAAAAACAAAATAGCATTCCGGTTCTTTCCGGAGGTCAGGTAAAATACACACAAAAAAACTGGCAGAAAAATTCCAAGGAACTGCCAGTTTGAAAAAACAAGGATGTTTGACATATCGTCTCTCTACTGTTTCTGCTGCCCGCCTGCAGCAGTTGTTTTCTTCACCGGATCCTGATTCCAGGTACCAATCAGCTGCTTCTCAATGGCAGTGATGGCATCCGTATTGCCTTCCGCATAAATAATCCGCCCGGATTCCATATAGATTTCCCGACAGGAATCGTTCACAGTCTCCACCTCGGCCTGATAATTCGGCCCGGTAAATACCGTTCCGTCCATCTGATTGGCAACACTGTCGTAATAACCCTGCGCTTCCTTGCTGTCCGAAAAGCGGACATAGCAAACCGTGTAGGCATTCTCCGCATCCGTTGCAAGATACGCATCCGACAGACTCACATAGGAGCCCGCCGTCTTTACCGATTCCAGAGTATCCTGGACCTGAAGGTCGTTGTCTTCACAAATCTTCCGGAATTCCTTGCCGGTAGCAAGAAACTTCATAGAGCTGCAGCCAGTCACCAAAACCAGTGCCAGAGCTGCTGCCGCTGCACATCTGTACGTTCCAAATTTCTTCATTGATCCAACGCCTCCTTTCTCCAAAATGGATACTCTTCTATTATAGGCTTTCTTGCCTGCAACATCGAGTTTTTTCGCAAAAAAGACAAAATCTTTATGCCTCTGAGCGCTTTGTGCTTTTCCTCAGAATGCTTCGGCCCTGAATCAGGCTGATTCCACTTCGGTACTCCGGATTCTCAATTCTCCGCAGCAGAATATGCACACTGCGCCGGATCATGCCATTTAAGTTGATGTCATAGGTCGAAAAGAAGGGCTCCATTCCGCTCTCTTCTTCATAATTATCAAAGCCCGCAATGGAAACATCCTCCGGGCACCGAAGTCCCATCTCCTCCAGTCTTGAAAGAAACAGCTCGGCACTCCGGTCGCTGCTGCAGAAGAACGCGGTCGGAAGCTCCCCTTTGGGAAGAACATAGTCCGAGGACTCATAAAGCAGCCCCGTCTCCGGGTCCCGGTCATTGATCTGCCAGACAGGATCATACTCAAGCCCCTGCCCCATCAGAGCCTTCTGTCCGCCAAGGTACCGGTCATCAATGCTGTTCGTCGAAAGAAGCGTCCCGACAAAGCCAATTCGCCGATGCCCAAGCTTTATCAGCTCCTCCACCATCTGCTGACTGCCCAGATAATTGTTGGAAATCACGCTGTCATTCTTCCCCGAAAGAGACAGGGTATCCATAAAGACCAGCGGAAGGTCCGTCTCCTCCTCCAGTCTGCGGACATAGCTTTTGTCAAACGAGCCCAGAACGAGCACTCCGTCCAGACGCTGCTTCCCAAGAAGTCCCGGTGCGGTAAGGTTCTCTTCCTCCTCCCTGGATACCATCTCCAGCAGACAGAAGCATCCTTTTCCTGCAAGCCTGGTGGAAAGATCTCTGTAAATCGTCCAGTACATGGACAGCCGATCCGTATAGTAACGCGCTGCCGTCACTACTCCGATGGTATAGTTCAGACGGGTCTTCCGATCTTCCGACCGTTTCCGAAGATACCCCATCTCCTGTGCAGCCCGGCTGATCTGCGCCCTCGTGGCATCGCTGACTCCCTTCTGCCCGGAAAGTGCCTTGGAAACCGTGACAATGCTCACTCCTGTTTTCGCAGCAATATCGCTTAATGTGATATTCTTACTCATACCTTTTGCCCAACGTGCTCTGCCCCGCTCCTTCAGCGAATCGGAGGCGCCACGCTCTCTCTTTCTACAAGAACACTGTCCACATACCAGTTCATTGCCCGGTTCGGCGACTTCCGGTTCCGGAGCAGTGCCTGTACCGCCTTCTCTGCCATTTTTATCATATCCACATGAAAGGTTGTCAGCTTCTTCTCCAGCGGATCCCCATACAGATAGTCATCATAGGAGGTCAGTGAGATGTCCGTCGGTATCCGCAGATTTCTTGCGCTGAGCGCCTCCTTGAGAATTGACGCCGCATAATCACTGCTGCACGCAAACGCCGTCGGCAGTCTGAGTGGAAGCTCCACTCCTGTGATCGCTTCATTGTCTGTGCGCCGATCGTTCAGAATCCATTCCGGATGAAGCGTCAGCTGATTGTCCTCCAGACACTTCCGGTATGCAAAAAATCGTTCCCGGATGTTTCCGGATGCCTCCATTGTACCGACAAAGCCGATGTCACGATGCCCATGATCGATCAGATACTGCACCGCACGGTACATCCCGATTCCATTGTTGGAAAGCACAGAGCTGCAATTGTAATCCGGATCACGAAAATCCAGAAGTACGGTCCGCCCCTCAGCCTTCTGCATCAGACGGTCCAGATACGTTTTCTCAATTCTGCCGATGATAATCAGCTGATCCGCCTGCCCGGATTCCAGACATCTCGGAAGCCCCGGCTTCGCCGCCGTCTCTTCCTCCCTGTTCAGAATTTCCAGGGTAGAATACATTCCGTACTGAGACAGGCAGAAGGCAACCTTCTGATGCATTTCCCAGTAGAAGGACATGCCGACACGGATGTAACGATCTGACACAAGAACTCCGATCGTTTCCTGCGGATTGTCCTTTTTCTCATAGCGGGACATATCATAGCCACACTCACTGGCCGTCTCCAGAATCTTCTCCCGCATCTGTCTGCTGACGCCCTTACGGCCGGCAAGCGCATTGGAAACCGTTACCGTGCTGACCCCGGCCCTCTGCGCAATATCACTTAATTTGACTGAGTTCCTGGACATACTGCACTCCCTCCGGCTCATCATGGTATTTCATCCTTCGGCTCAGAACACCAACGGCTTCCTTTACCATCTCTTCGTCATCCGGAGCGATTCTCTCCCCGCACTCCGGACCCTCTCCGCAGACAATCAACCGGTCTGCCTTCGGCAGCGCGGAATCCGCAGGGCAGCCGGAACAGAACAAGACATCACATCCCGAAGCCTCTGCCTCCGGAATCGTGTAAAAAACATTGTCCATCCCATAAACAGGCATTCCGCAAAGCTCCGAAAGCGCACTCCAAAATCCGTACTTTCTGTCCCTGTCCGTATCCGTTGCCTCCGGCAGGATCAAAAATCCCGGTTTCTTTGCCCCTTCCTTGATGAGCTTCGCCGCTGCATCATACATGGAATGGTAGACATCCGGCGTTACATAATCTGCCCGGACATATGTGCTCCACCCGCCGACTGCCACGACAGGAAGCATATAGCTGTTCCGAATGCGTGAAATTTCATCGCCGGTCCATGCCCCGACAAGAAAAATTCCTTCCGTTTCCGCAAGAACCCGCTCTTTGGATATCGCAATCCCGCAGCGCTGCGCTTCCTTCTCGAGAAGCTCTGTCAGATGATTCAGCCTTTTTCTGCAGGACGGCGCAGTATGCGGAAGCACCATGATGGCAGCATTTCTTTTCTCGACAGGCTGTTTCTGTCTTCCCGTCTCCCCGCGATACTCGTATCCAAGCTCCTCTGCCTTCTGACAGATTGTCTCCCGCAGCTGCCTGCTCACCCCCGGCTTTCCGGAGAGCGCATTGGAAACACTGACAACGCTGACACCAACGGCATCCGCAATGGTTTGTAGGTTTACACTCTTTTTCGGTCTCATCTTATCCTGCTTTTTCTCCATCTGAATCAGGAAACAACAATGAAATTATACCTATTTTCCCCTGCGACAGCCACAGTCTTTACCAGTATTTAGTTTTTTTTAACATGTTTTAGCAGGTCAGACAGAGCTGCCGAATTCGTAGCGATAATAATCCATCACCAGCGACACCTTCTGATTGTCCTCAAAGCTGTTGGTCAGCTGATTGACGGGATAGGTAACCGGCTTATCCTCGAGCACCTCCACAACTCCAAGCGCCGCCTGATAAGCCATCCGCTCCAGCGCCTCTACGGTGAACGCCGCAGTATGCGGTGTCACGATGACATTGCTCATGTGCAGAAGCGGATTGTCCGTCTTCGGCAGATTTCCCTCAAAGACATCCAGTGCTGCTCCTTTTATTTTTCCTTCCCGCAGGATTCGGATCAGCGCATCCTCGTCGACCACTTCGCCTCTTCCGGTATTGACGAGATATGCGGTAGGCTTCATCAGAGAAAGCTCGCGTTCTCCGATCATATGTCTTGTGGAGGCGCTTCCCGGCAGGTGAAGCGAAAGGAAATCCGCTTCCCGGATCACCCTGTCCATATCCGGGACCAGCGTTGCATAATCCAGCTTCTCCGGTGATTCAATATGCCGGTTATAGCCAAGAACCCGCATGTTCAGGCCATAGGCCGCCATCTTCGCTACCTGTGTCCCGATGTTGCCCATGCCGATGATTCCAAGCGTCTTCCCGGATACGTTTTCTCCAAGGCGCTTTCGAACCTCCATATTTCCTTCCTTGAATTTATTGTTGTAATCAATGGATCCCTTCGCCAGCATCAGAATCAGACCGATCGTGTACTCCGCCACCGCTCTCTTGTTGGAGCTTGCCGCATTGGTCACCTGAATTCCCCGCTTCGTTGCTGCTTCCACATCGATGCAGTCAACCCCGACGCCGTGCATGGAAATCACCTTCAGCTTCGGGCACTGATCCATGATTTCACCGGTCAGATGTGCGTTTCTCGTCAGGATTCCATCACAATCCTTTCCCTCACGAACCAGTGTTTCCGGATCAATTCCGGTTCCGTTTACCACTTCAAAACCATGCTCCTTCAGTAAATCAATCCCTTTTTCATTGATGGGTTCTGTCACAAGTACCTTCATGGCTTCCTTGCTCCTTTCCGCTCTTCCCGATCTCAAACATCATATTTCCGGTAATTCAGTGACGCCTCGATGAACGCAATCAGCTGGTTCAGTCCAAAGACCGGCACCCCGCTTTCCTTTGCGATCACATCCCCGAACGGGGCAAAATTCTGGCACTCCAGAACAATGGCTCCGGTGTCAGGATATTTTTTCATATGCTCTTTTGTCATCTGCCGGATGCTCTCGCGGATCTTATCCGGATCTCCGCTCTCGTGATTATAGATAATGAGCTCGTTAAACTCCGACTGCTCCGGAAGATCACTGACGCAAATGTTATAGTCACGGGAAGACCAGCCTGATTTCTCAAACAGCGAGTCCGTCATAAACTGCGCCCGCTCCGAAAAAATACCGATCTGCTTCTTCCTGCCGATCATGGACGCAATCATCGGAATCAGCGTCAGCGTTGTGGTAAAAACAGGAATGTCCACTGCATCGGCAAGCTCTCTCTGAAAGCCTGCAAGGAACCCGCAGCAGGTCGTAATCGCACGGCAGCCATCCTTTTCCAGCTCCCTGGCCGCCTTGCAGAATGCCTTCAGAAGAATTTCATCCGCATCCCTTGGAATTCTGTCCCCATGAAAAACATCACGCACCACCTTGTAGCAGACCGGGAAATCAAAGGTCGCTGCATTCCCCGGATCTCCCGGTATTCTGGGAAACTTTGTGTCCATCATCAGAATTCCAATATCCTGTCCGTAAAATGTTCTTCCTCCGCGAATGTTCATAGGCTTCCTTTCCTGCTGCCATCTGCAGCACCGTACCGAGAATTCCGTCCTGCAGACTCCCCGCACGCAAAAAGGGCAATGACTTCCCGGGATCACCTTACACCCGGGCGCCATTGCCCTTGCTCTCTGTATTCAACTGATAGTTAACGATAGCATTCCTTTCCGGATTCTTCAAGATCCTTGTCCGCTTCTTTCCTTGTCTCCCCCCGCTGTCTCTGGGATAATAAAGATGATCCGGTCTGTTCCGGATGCGATTACAAATTTCGAAAGGAGCCTTCTATGTGTACTGCTGCTACCTATCAGACCAAAGATTTTTATTTCGGCAGATCACTCGATTACGAGTTTTCCTATGGGGAAGAGCTTGTCATCACACCAAGAAATTTCACCCTTCCCTTCCGCCATCTCGCGCCTCTTGAGAAGCACTATGCCATTCTCGGCATGGCTCACGTTGCGAATCAGTATCCGCTTTACTACGACGCAATCAATGAAAAGGGCCTTGGCATGGCAGGACTGAACTTTGTCGGAAATGCCGCTTATGCCTCCCCCACGGACGGAGAGACCAATGTTGCGCAGTTTGAATTCATTCCCTGGATTCTCGGAACCTGTGCCACTCTGTCAGAAGCAAGAACCGCACTTTCCGGCATGGTCCTTGCCTCCACTTCGTTCAGTCCGCAGCTTCCTGCTGCGCAGCTCCACTGGATCATCGCCGATGCCTCCGGCTCGATCGTTGTCGAATCCATGGCAGACGGACTTCACGTTTATGACAACCCGGTCGGTGTTCTCACCAACAATCCGCCGTTCCCGATGCAGCTCTTCCTTCTGAATCAGTACATGGGACTTTCTGAGAAGCAGCCGGCCAACACCTTTGCTCCGGATGCCCCGCTCGAGGCGTACAGCCGCGGCATGGGAGCTCTCGGCCTTCCCGGCGACCTCTCCTCCGCGTCCCGTTTTGCCCGCGTGGCCTTTACAAGAGCGCATTCCCTCTCCGGAGACTCCGAATCCGAGAGCATCAGCCAGTTCTTCCATATACTTGGCTCTGCCTCACAGCAGCGCGGCTGCTGTGAGGTCCGTGAGGGGCATTACGAAATCTCTCTCTACACCTCCTGCTGCAATGCGAGCAAGGGAATCTACTACTACACCACCTATGAGAATCACCAGATCTCCGCAGTCGACATGCACCACGAAAATCTTGATTCCTCCGAGCTGATCTGCTTTCCTCTGATCCAGGGGCAGCAGATTCATTTCCAGAACTGAATACGGAACGCGCCGCCCGGCGCACATCGCATAAGGAGCATCTGCCGGTACGACAGATGCTCCTTTCTGATTTGCAGAATGATGTTCTAAGATTTCAGCCACATACGGACCGGATTTTGTTTTACCACAGCTTCTTCTTCGCATCCTCCGCACTCGCGAACGGTCCGGGAATGACATGGAGATCACGATGGCTTCCCAGATAATCCCGGTCGAAGGTGATCGGTGTTCCATCCGGATTCTCGTACGGCTGGTTTGGCTCAAAGGCTCTTCCAAGCGTCTCTGTATTCACCAGGTCACAGCGGAAGTCCCCGAGGAAGTCATACAGATTGGTTTTCAGCTTCCAGTCACCATCTGCTGTCATTTCCACATCGACGGTCACCTCATGGTCATTGTCTACAAGGTTATGCTCTTCCTTTTTGCAGGCCTTCGCTCCGTCAAAATAAGCATTTCCCTTTACCCATACCGGGAGATGACCAAAGTGCGCTGCTTCGAGCTTGCCCATGTCCGGAATTTCATTGTCCATATCAAACTGAGCAATCCACTCCTCATACGTCGGATACTCGTCAAAGACGTGCGTTCCGACCTCGCGGTTCTCCTCGTCCTTTCCTTCGCTGCTGTCGCGCAGCACTTCTACGGGCTTCGCCGGCCACTTCTGGACGAAAATATTGTTGTAGAAGCGGTCGTCTCCGTGCAGGATGGTCATAAAGCCCATGACCTCCGTGCGGTGCGGCATATGATACGGCGTATAACGCCAGCCGGTGCCGCCGCCCACCATCGTGAAGGAGCCGCAGATCAGGTTGTGCACCATGGCAACACCCTGCGTCGCAATCCGGAGAGAATCGTCGGAAAGAAGAACGTTGTTATCGATCAGAGTCGGGCCGTGTCCAACCTCTACAAAGATATCCTGGCTCATCATGCCGCCCTTAAGCTGACGGGCAAATTCCGGCCGCTGATTGTCGTGAAGCAGGTTCTGCGTGATGCGGGTTCCCTGTGCTTCCCAGTCCGTCCAGATTCCCATCGTGCAGTGATGAATGTGATTGCGGCGCATCGTCACGTCGATTGCCGCATGCATCTTGATGCCGGCAATTTCCGCACCTCCAAGCTCCATCATATTGTTGATGTGATGGATGTGGTTGTCCTCAATGATGCTGAAGACACCGCCCTGACGGCCGATGATTCCGCCCTGCTCACAGTGATGAATGTTGTTCCTGCGAATGATGTGGCTTCCCACCTTCTCCTTCAGCCAGCCATGGTACTGTCCGCGGCAGACTGCGTCGCGCTCCATCTGCGTCGGGCTCTTCACATGATGTCTGGTAAAGAAATGATCGTTCTCCGGATCATAGTATTTCCCGACCGAAATGCCGGCGCACTTGCTGCCCCAGATCTCGCAGTCTTCAATGATCCAGCCCTTGGACCAGTGCGGTCCGATCATGCCGTCCTGATAAGCTGCAGGCGGAGCCCAGGTCGTTGCAGCCTTGTTGATGTTAAAGCCGCTGACCGTAATATAATCAATTCCGTTCTGCTGCGGGAGGAAGCACTCCCGACGGACTGTAATCTCCACATTCTCCTTTGTGGGATCTGCTCCCTGGAAGTTTGCATAAATGACCGTCTCATTGGTCTCTTCATCCTGCTCGGAATACCACTTCAGCTTCGATGCCTCCGGATTCCAGGAGCACTCATACACTTCACCGGCCTCGCAGACCTCCAGAGAGGTTGCCTCATACAATGCCTGATCATTCAGCCAGACACAGCCGGTATGCTTGTCACGCTTTGCAAAATACCAGTCACCGAACACATACGTCGTGTACGGATTGTAGCTGCCGAAAACCGTGTTGTTCACACGAGTCACCCATACATTTCCCTTGTACGGCTTCCAGTCCTTCACCTCTTCCGCGCCGGTGATTTTCGCACCCAGAGGTTCTGTGCTGCGATAGGTGATGCGTGCCTCTTCCGTTCCTGCATGAACCGGCTCCACATACTCACGATAGGTACCCGGCGCAACCAGAACCTCATCTCCCGGCATTGCCGCCTTTGCCGCCTCTCCGATCCAGCGGTACGGCATCTCCTTCGATCCGTTTCCGTCGCGTCCGGCATTAATGTCTACATAAATTTTCATCATAACACCCCTTTCCCCGTTTTCCGGGCTGTCATTTTTATTTACAACATAGCCTTTTTCCATCTCTTTCGCTTGCTTTTTTTTGCGCGATCACACGCAGAATCTTGCGGACTTGCAAAGGCATTCTCCGAAATAAAAAAAGCTGCAGTCCGCACCTGTTTTTCCGATGCGAACCGCAGCTCTTTCAGCAGTCATGGCTTGATAAAATTTTGTCTGTACAGGCCTTGTCTGCCCGAATTTTGTTTATGCATTCTTCTGAGCGTTTGCTCTCTTCTGAAGCTCTGCTACGTTCGAATCCACTCTCTTCTTGGAAAGAGGATAGATGAACTGGAGCGCCAGAGCGCACAGCAGATAAATCACTGCCGGGAAGAAGGTGGAAAGATTGTAAATTCCGTTTGCAACCTCCTGTGTCTGACCTGCTGCCAGAGAATCATAGCCGATCCAGCCAAGAGCCCATCCGGAAAGTCCGCCTGCGATTGCCTGGCCGATCTTTCTGGAGAAGGAGTAGATGCCGTAAATGGTACCGTCATCGCGAGAGCCGGTCTGAACCTCTACGTCATCGATAACATCCGTTACAAGAGCCCAGCACTGTGTCTGGAAGAAATACATGCCAAGCATTGCGAAGAATGCACCTACAACGAAGGCCCACACATTCTGAATATGAAGGATACCCATGATCAGATACAGAACTGCCGAAGCAGCCATACCGGCAACGCCGCACTCCTTTTTACCAAACCTGGTTGCAAGCTTCGTGGAGAACATTGCCATCAGGACGATGCAGGGAAGCATCAGCAAAGAGAAGATGGACAGTGCACTCGTGTTCTTGAAGTAATCCGCAAACAGATAAACGTTGATGCCCTGCCCCATCAGGGATGCCAGCAGCAGCAGAACCGCCGAAACGATCATTCCAAGGAGAGCGCGGTTGGTGAGGAGTGACTTCAGGGTCGCGCCCACCGACTTCTTCTCTGTTGTCTTCGGAACATATTCCACACGCTCTGTCGTCATGAAGTAGCAGAGCAGGTAACAGATAACTGCGATCACCGAGAATGCTCCGGCTACCAGAGAGATTCTTCCTGCAGATACCACCTGGTTTCCGGCTTCATCCGTGTAGTAAACCAGCGACGGAGCCATAACACCGATCAGGATGCCGGCAAACGTACCGCCAACGGAGCGGAACACCGACAGGGAGCTGCGATCCTTCGGCTCACTGGAAATAACCGATGCCATGGAGCCGTAAGGGATGTTGATCGAGGTGTAGAAAATCGATCCCCAGAGAATGTAGGTGACGAACATATAAGCCACCTTTGCTCCATAAGGCGCGTTTACAAGGAAGGACTGATACATCAGGAACGATGCCAGTGCCACGAAGCCGCACATCCGGAGGATCCAGGGACGGATACGTCCGTTCTTGGTGGGCTTTGAGCTGTCAACAATGCGTCCCATGCCGATATCGGTAAATGCGTCGATGCAGCGTGCAATCAGGAACATGGTTCCTACCATTGCGGTAGAGATTCCCATGACCTTGGTGTAGAACACCATGACATAGGTGCTGGCGAAGATGAATGAAAAGTCATTTGCCAGATCACCGAACATGTATCCGACCTTATCACGGATACCAAACGGTCTTACTTCTTTTGCATTACTCATGATTGATCCCCTCTTTCTGTTGAAGCAGCCAGGCTGCTATATGCATTACGCTCTCTTGATCTTATTGAGCTGAGCATTCAGATCCAGCAGCTCTTCTCTCGTATACTTCTTGCCGCCGCCCGCGGTTCCCATCAGGTTGAGCATGCGCTTTACGGAGAAGCCTCCCAGCATCTTCATCAGTCCGGCACCGTCGACACCTGCCTGCGCTGCAGCCTGCTCGCCGCCTGCGTTCTGCATGATGCCCTTAAGCAGAGCTCCGATAAAGACCTGTCCTTCCGGAACCTTCATAATGGACTCAATGGTGTCGTTGATGTTGTAATATCCATCCGGCATATCAATGTCGAACCAGTTGATGACCTCGCCTTCCTCTTTCAGGCGATATGCCTCATTGAAGGTGTCCACCTTGCGAATCTTACTCTCATCCGTGCAGTCTCCGGCCTTTGCCGTAAGAACGCTCTCACCCTTGTTCGGCACATCGAAATAGAAGAAGTGTACGTCGCTTGTCTGCTTGCCAAGGCTCTCGCCGTTTACAAAAAGCTCAACCTCCGGCTGATTGGAGTAAACCGTGACCTTGGTGGTGTCCTCCACACGATCCACATAACGCTTGCCGCAGATGTGTACGAAGGGATCCTCGGAAAGCCATGCCTTATACGCATAGAAAGCATCCTTTTTATACTTGCGGTCGAAGGTCACAAGGCCCTTGTGGTTCATTCCGTTCTCTCCGCCCTCTGCACGGGAATCTGCAGCGAAGTCGAACATGTTCCATACATGAGTTGCCCAGATGAACGGCCTGCTGAACAGCTGCTTGATCAGCTCCTCATGATAATAAGCCTGATACTCTTCCGTGTAGTCACCCTGCACCGGATTCGAGGTATGCCAGTTCAGTGCCTCACAGCCGTACTCACTCATACCAACAGCACGGTTCGGATATTTCTTGTGGAACTCATCGAAGAACTCTCCGTTCATATCGGTTGTTCCGCCGTACCAGCCATAGTAATGGTTATAAGAAAGAACATCCGGAATCTGAACATAGGTCGAATCCATGCTGCACATGGAAACAACGGCCATGGTGGTCAGTCTGGTGGGATCCAGGCGATGGCACAGATCGTTCAGAATGCGATGATTCTCCAGAAGATCCTCGTCCTCTGCTCCGCCGCCCATGGTGATCTCATTGGAAAGTCCCCATACAACGATGCAGGCATGGTTGTAATTCTGTGTGATCAGCTCAGTCATCTGCGAAATGGTATTCTCACGGCCGTTCGGCATGTGCCTGGAGATATACGGAATCTCAGCCCAGATTACCAGACCCTTCTCGTCGCACAGATCATAGAAATGCTGATCGTGCTGATAGTGTGCAAGGCGAATGGTGTTGGCACCCATCTCAAGGATCAGGGCGATATCCTCCTCATGATCCTCAGGGGACAGTGCATTTCCCTTCTTCGGACGATCCTGATGGCGGGAAACACCATGAAGCGGATAGCTCTCACCGTTCAGAATAAAGCCCTTCTCCGGATCGATTACATAGCTGCGGCAGCCGAATCTTGTAATTCTCTCATCCAGTGCCTTGCCGTTTCTCTTGAGCGTTACAACAGCGGTGTACAGATGAGGGTCCTTGCGGCCATTCCAGAGATGTACATTCTCAATGGTGAAGCTCTCAGACATCTTGTCAGCCGGTACCTCTGCAGATGCAACCACCTGATCGCCGTCCTTGATGACATACTCCAGAACATCATCGTGCTCTGCATTCGTAACAAAAACCTGAACCTCAACCTTTGCATCCTTGCCCTCTACCTTCGGGGTAACCATAATAGCCGGTCCGCCATAGTAATCGAGGTCAAAATGTGTCTCCGGAACTCCGACTACGTTCACGCTTCTGTACAGGCCGCCGTAGAAGGTAAAGTCAGCCATCTGCGGATATACGCGGTCATTGGCAGCGTTGTCTACTGCAACCACGATCTCGTTGTCGTCCTGAAGAAGATCGGTTACGTTTACTCTCCAGGTGGAGTAACCGCCGTCATGACGTGCTGCTTCTTTTCCGTTCACGTAAAGAACTGCGCTGGAATTTGCTCCGTTGAACTCAAGATAAAGAACCGGGAAATCACCAAACTCCTCTTTCTTCATCTTCTTTGCATAATAGCAGGTTCCGCGGTAGTAGTCGTTTCCGCCGTCCTGTCCGTCGGTTCCATTCCAGGTGTGAGGAAGATCCAGTACCTCCCAGTTTCCCTGTGCCAGTACGGAAGAGCCCTCCGCAACGGAAACCGCATCCTTGGTGAAGCTCCATGCTGCATTGATGTTCTTTCTTTCTGCCATTCTCTTCTCCTTTCTGAGAATAAATTCATAAAACACTATCTGAAAGGCAGTGACTGCCTTATGCCCGATTTCATTGCTGCTCCTTTGAGGCGTTTTCGAATACGCTTTTCGGAGTCGTTTTCCGAGCTGTTTCTGATAATCAGACTATAGCAATTCTTCGGTGGCCTCTCTTGTGTGATTTTTTCTGTTTTGGTAAAATTTTTGTGCTATTTCTGGTTTTGAAAAGATTATTCCAATTATTATCTGCCAAGGGAGATGTGTTATGGGTCTTTCCGATTTGTCCATACGGGAGTTCTTTCCGTTGCTTCAGCAGGTTCTTGCCGACACCTTCAATATCGAATCCTTTTTGATGGAGCCTCCCTATTTGAACTATGAACGCTTTGACCGGGGACTTCGGAAAATGATCTGGGGGGACTATTCCACCGAAAGTCCCCTTCTGTCACTTTCTGCCGACTCCCCCTATCAGATCCTTGTGCTCGAGAGCAGCCTCGGTTTCTACAATCTTGTCTTTACCGTCGATCACAGGAACCCTCCGCTGCTTGGCGGCGTGATGCCCTTTCGTACCGAGGCCATCACGCAGTCCGCAATTCTCCGGCTTATGAATGTGAATCAGATTCCGCCGCAGCACCTGATGCTTATGCAGAAGTTCTACTCCTCACTCCCTGTCGTAGATTTATCGAAGCTCATCCTGCTGCTCCAGCACACGATCGCCGCCATTATCCCCGATTTCGCGGACAGCTCTGTGGAATATATTAATTATCGGGAAGAAAAGCATTCTGTTCATTACAGCGAAGAGCGCTTTACCCGGTTTTCCTCGGACTATTTCGAGGAACTTAGCAGTCGGCTCGAAGACTGCTGCAAATCAGTCGTATCCGGCGATCCGTCCCGCGCGCTGGCTCATATGAAGGCACTGAATGATTTTGCCTCCTCCTTCGGAGGCAAAACAATTTCCGATCAACAGCATCTTCTATTCGGCATGAACACCTTCCTCTCCTCCCGCATGCTGGAAACGCCGGTACACCCTGCTCATGTTTTTGAACAGCTTCAAGCGTTTGAGCTGAAAATCACGGAAACAACCTCCATGAACGAGCTGAGTCACCTCCCTTTTGAAATGGTACGCAAATACTCCATCCTGGCCCGCAATTACGCCTACGACAAATACTCGTTGCTTATTCGGAATGTCATCAACTATATTGAGCAGCACCTATCCGGCGAGCTGACGCTTTCTGTTATCGCTGCCGAATTCGGAAAGAATCCCTCCTATCTCTCCACAACCTTCCGAAAGGAGGTAGGGGATACCCTCACCAACTACATCAGCAAACAGCGGATCCAGGCATCTCTTCGATACTTCAATACCACTACTCTGAGCGTTGCAGATGTCTCCAGCGCTGTCGGAATTCCGGATTTCGGTTATTTTTCCAAGTTATTTCGCCGTTTCGTCGGCGTCAGTCCGCGGGAATACAAGAAAATGCTGGACAAATAAAAAAGCAGAAGGCCTCCATCAAGGAAGTCTTCTGCCTTTTCATCTGCCGCGCTTATGTCCGCCAATCTTATGTCGGCTGCGCATTCTTTTTTATCTCGCGATGAGGCTCGTCATAATGTCCTTGCCAAGAACCGCCGATGCTGCCGCAATGGTGTTCGGATTCTCCGCCGTCATGAACCAGGTATATGCCTGCTTGGCAACACCGTTTGCTCCAATGAGACCATAATCCAGACCCTGTGCAATTTCACCTATGTCCGAACGCTGACGGTTGATAATAATACCGTCGATGTGCTGGTTCGCGTTCGCCTGATTGATGGCATAAACCACATCTGCCGCTTGAAGAAGCTCGTTCGATCCCATCGCTGCGCTGGAGGTAAAGCCAACCTCACTGAGAACAATCGAGCGAACCTGTCCTGCCGGATTCAGGAACTGCTTCTGACACATGAAATCTGTCAGTACATCGATGTTCGACATCGTGATGTAACGGGATGCCTGCGTATGGGTCACCTGAGGCTTCGAAATCAGCGTGTTGGGCTCATAGAGCGGGAAGTTGTACGGATGGCTTGCCAGAGACCAGTCAAAATTACCCTCTGCCATAATCTGTGCATTCAGCTGCGTCAGGAATTCTCTCGAGCCGTAGTGAAGTGCCGGATTATCTGACTGCCACTCCTGATCCGTTGCCACATAGATTCTTGCATTCGCATTCTGAGATTTGATTCCATTGTAAAACACACGAAGCTCATCCGCATAAGCCTTGGCAAAGCCGGCAAGACCCGCCGCAGAATCCATGTAGTTCCACTCATTGCGGGCATTGACCTCATTGCCGACAATCCAGTTATCTACGGTTCCGTGTCCGGTTCCGGAATAGCGCTGTCCAAGGAATGCTGCAACCGCCTCCAGCTTCTCGAGGCCGGCCTGATCCACGGTGTTAAACATGTAATAGTTGGCACCGACTCCTCTGGAAAGCGGATGAATCAGAATTCCGCTGTTCGCTCCGCACAGAAGAATCAGATTTACCTGAATGCCTGCCGCATTCATTGCCGGAACAATGACATCGTACTGCCCGACAATACCGGCGTTGAAGGAGTAGTTCTTTCCATTATATGTGTAATTGACTCCGCCCCCGGAGATCATATCTCCGACCGGAAGGTTGTAGCTGATCTGATGAACTCCCATTGCCTTCAGGGTTCTGGTATCACGGATCGTCTCAGCCGCCGGAAGAAGTCCCTTCTTGCCAACGTCATGCCTTGCCTGTGTATGCGTGGCAGCTGCTTCCGGGTTCAGAATGTACATATCATTGGACAAATCCTTCAAAGCTCCCGAAGAAACGCCAACAACCGTAAATTTCTTATACAGCATGGAGGCTGCCGTATTGTTCCCAAGCGGAAACGTGAAAACAGCGGTTGCACCTGCAGGAGCCTTTGCAACCTCTGTGCCCTGTACGCCGGCCATCACCGGATCCTGTGCGTACAGATGATAAAGACCATCATCCGTAGCAGCAGTTCCCGAGGTCGTGACAACCACACTGCCGCCCTGAATCACAACCGAATTAATCGTTACGCCACTTACCGCCTTGGCTGCCGCCGTTGACTTCGCAGCCCTTGACGAAGATGCCGCGCACACCGGAAGTGCCGAAAATGTACCGACCGCCAAAGCCGCCGCTGTCAGTAATGAAATAATTCTCGCCTTCATAAACAATCCCTCTCATAAGTTTAATCTGACCTCTTCCTGCCGGATTCCGGTCCGAAGCTCCACATCAGCACTCCTTTTCCACTATCCGGCGACAGAATTGACTTTATTATAAGTACGAAAATCTTCCGAAAGGCAGTGGCAAGCTTTTTGCAAATTCAGGCATTTTTATTGTCCATCGTCTGCATTCAGCCGGATTACGCAGGCTCACAGATCATATCCGTAATTGCCTGTTCCGCGATGAATTCCGGATCACCGTCCGGACAAATCCAGGATTCGATCCGTTCCTTCGGCAGAATCAACGGCATCCTGTCGTGAATTCTTCTCAATTCCTCCGACGGCTCTCTGGTAAGAACCGTAAATACCGGATATCGGAATTCTTCCCTCTCTTCAATCCGGTACAACCCTGCCAGATAGGTGACATTGGATCCGGCAGGCTGAATGGCATACCGGCTGCCGGTCTGTTTGCTCCCATCTGGCTTCCGGATATGCTCCCATTCGAAATAATACGATGCCGGAATGATGCAGCGGTGCTTCCTCCAGTCCACGGAAAAGGTTTTCTTCTCCCCGACAGACTCTGACCTTGCATTGACAATCGGATGATCGATGCCGGGGACATGATACCCCCAGACCATCGGATAAACCGATTTCTCTCCTCCCGGGCCCGGGGCGATCACTGCCGCAATATCCGTCGGCCGGATCTCTCCGGAAAACTTAAACGCTCTTCCCAGCTTCGTAACCATGCTCTCTTTCAACCGGGAACGGCTGGCCGCTTCAATGTACGGCCGAAGCTCCGGCGACAACTCCACATAATAACGGGTGCACACTTCACTGCTCCTGTCTGTCTCTCTCTTCATACAAGTCCATTGTATGCCGAACATTTGTTCTGGTCAACCGTACATTTCCTGTTTTACTTTTTAGTCCCCCAGCAGAATCCGGGTATGACTCCCCTTCTCCCTGTCTTTTCGAACGATGATCTGTCTCCCGATGCGGTTTTGCAGCTCGGTCACATGAGAAATGATGCCGATCAGCCGCTCTCCACCCTCGGTCAGTCCCTGCATGGCGTTCATTGCCTGGTCCAGGGTGTCCTGATCCAGAGAGCCGAAGCCCTCATCAATAAACATGGTGTCGAGACGGATTCCGCCGGCATGGGCCTGAATCTCATCCGACAAGCCGATTGCCAGGGACAGGGATGCAAGGAAGGATTCACCGCCGGACAGCGATTTTACACTTCGCACGGAGCCGTTATAGTGATCGATGACATCCAGATCAAGGCCGCTCTGGCTTTTGCTTCCCGCAGCGCCGGCATCGCTTCGCTTCAGATCGTACTGACCGCCCGACATAATTTCCAGGCGCTTATTGGCCCGTCGAAGGATCCGGTCAAATAAAGACATCTGGACAAAGGTTTCCAGCTCTACCTTCGCTTTTCCCTTTCCTACATTTCCGGATGCCGTAAGCGCGAGCGCATTGATCTCTTTGCAGCGCTCTTCCGCGCCTGCTGCCTCCCTGCTGTTCTCCGTTATTTTGTCCAGACAGTTCTGATTGATCTGCCTGCGTCCTGCAAGCTTCGTTCTCAGATTCTCATTTTCTGTCTGACGGGAGGTGTTTTCTCCAAGGAGCTCCTGGTCCTTTGCAAGATCATATGCCGGAGCTTCTGCGATCTGCTGCCGCAGATTCTTCATCTCACCGTCAAGAGTCTGCAGCTCTTCCGTCTTCTTCTGAAGCTTCTGCGCCGCTTCGTCCATTGCCGCCTGCAGTCTCTGTCTCTCTGCCCGAATCTCTGCAATCGCCTTCTGCGCCGCTTCCATAGAATCATAAGAAAGCCTGCTTCTGATCTCCCCGGACGTCTGCTGCGCGGACGTCTGCTCTGCTTCCAGCCTTCCTGCTGCCTCACGGCACCCGGAAAGCTCCTCCTTCTGGGTCTCCAGCTTCCGGGTCAGGTCCGGAATGAGCTGCTGTTCCAGATCGGTACGGCGTTTTTTCCTTTTCTCAAGCTGCAAAATCTTCGATTCGCATTCCGCAAAGCTTGTCTCCAGCACAAGCTTCCTCTCCGTCGCCTGCTGCCTCAATGTTTCCCGCCGAACCGGTTCGTCCTCTCCGGCCTCCGCTTCCAGTGCCTTCCAGGTGCTCTCCAGGGCAGCTTTCTCACCGACAATGGTCTTTTCTTTCTCCTGCAGCTCCCGTGCCGCATTCTCCTGCTTCTTCTCTCGCTCCGGGATTTCCTTCTCCAGAGTTATCCGTCGCTCGTTTAGCTGCTGCTTTCTCTGAATTTCCAATTGTAAAGAGGCAAGCCTGTCCTCGCACGCTGCGATGGCCTGCTCCACAAGCTCCGCGCCTGATAGATCCTGATTGTCAGACAGCGACTTCCTCTTTGCTTCAACATTCTCCTGCGCTCCGTCCACCTTTGCCTTACATCCGGCGTAAGCCGAGGACGCTTCAGAGGCCAGCCGCGAAGCTTCTGTCAGCGCTTTCTGTGCCGCATCCACATCCGCCTGCGTCGGAGCGTCTGCCGAGGTGTGTGCCGGATTCGGGTGAACGGTTGATCCGCACACCGGGCAGGCACAGCCCTCCTCCAGCTGCTCCGCCAGAATTCCGGCCTGCTCACCGAGGAATCGCCGGTTCAGATCATGAAATCTTTCCGCCGCCGCTTCTGACTCTTTCTGAGCCCTTTGTGCGGATGCGGCTGCCGCATTCCGATCCGCGGCCAGCGCCTCCAGATGGGCATAAGCATCTCCAAGCTCTGCAAGGCTGTCCCTGCGGAGCTTTGTTTCCTTCTGCTCATTTTTCTGTTTCTCAAGGAGTGCCGGAATCTCCCGAAGTCCGGTCAGCTCCGCCTTCTCACACTCCGTCTCCTCCCGAAAGCTCTGAAGAGACGCCTGCTGCCGCGCAAATATCCGCTCTGCGTCCACAAGCTCCGACGTCTTTTTCTCCGCAGCCTGCGCCTCATCAATCAGCCGGGTCACGCTCTCAAGGCGCTCCGACAGCTTAGCTCTCTCATTGCATGACGCATTCAGCTCATCCGGCACAGAATCCAGTGCCTTTCGTTCTGCCTCTGCCGCATTCTTTTCATTAAGAAGCTCTTCCCCATCTTTTTCCAGAGACGCCTGCGAATTTCTCCTGTTCTCCAGCTCCTTTTTCAGAGACTCCTGCAAGGCAAGCGCCTTCTCCAGCCGCTCATATTCCGGAAGCTGCTGCTCCAGGACCGCAGCCCTTCCATCCAGTTCGGAAATTCTTGTCTCCGCCCGGTCGGCTGTCTTCTTTTGCTTCTCCAGCTCCAGCTTCTCATCCGCCAGAAGAACTCGGCGCTTCTCATCCGCCTCCAGCGCTTCCCGGTTTTTCTGCGTCGCCTGCGCCGTCGCAATCTGACTGTTCAGCCGCGCAGCCTCCGCCTTCAGAGAACAGCTCTCCGCCTCCTTCTTCTCCAGCTCGCAGGAATCTGCCTCCAGCATCTTCCCAAGCAGCGCAAGGATCTCTTCCGTCGTCTTCCCGCCGGGTAGGACCTCGCTCTCCCAGATGGCGGCCGTCTCCTCATCAACGGACGGATCCACATCCTCCACGTATTTCAGAATGCTCTTCTGATAGTCATCGTAGAGCTTCCATGCTTCCCTGGCCTCATTCTTCAGCTCCTGCTCCAGCAGATCATAGTTCTGTGTCCTGAAAATACTGCTCAGAATCTTCTTACGCGCCGGCGTGTCCGCAAGAAGAAGCTTCAGGAAATCCCCCTGTGCAATCATCGCGATCTGCATGAACTGATCCTTGTCGATGCCAAGGAGCTGTGTGACCTCCGCCGTGACATCCTTATCACCGCTCACCATTCTTCCGTCGGGAAAAACAATCTCCGCCCCTGAACTTTGCTTCGTAAAACCGTTCCCTCGCTTCATCGGCCGCTCATACTGCGGATTTCTCCGGATGCGGTAGTCCTGATTCCGGCAGCGGAAGGTCAGCTCCACATAGGTGTCTGTACCGGCCTCCGCATAGGCGGAGCGCAGCATATTCCGGTCACGGTTCTGATCGCTGGCTTCGCCGTACAAGGCAAAAACCACCGCATCGAAAATCGTTGTTTTCCCTGCCCCGGTATCTCCGGTGATCAGGTACAGGCCTTCCCTTCCAAGCCCGTCAAAATCAATGGCTTCCAGCCCTGCGTAGGGTCCGAAGGCCGACATCACCAGTTTCACAGGTCTCATATGTCCTCCCCCCAGATCCTGCGGATCAGCTTCTCTGCCGTCTCCTTCTGAAGCAGCGACATCTCCCGGCCGTTCTGCATCTGATACAGATCACCGAGAACCTCAATCGGCTTCTTCTCTTCCTCCCCCTCTTTTGCCTCAATCCTCACGTCCGAGAAGGTACGTGCATTGTCATACTCCAGAATCATCAGATTCTCGTAGAAGCGCCTGCGCAATCTGGAAAGCGCATTCGGCACATCGTTTTCATCCGTTAAAATAACGCGGTAATAGTCATCCCTCTTCCGCCCCGCCGTAAATTCCGGCGAAGTCACCTCCTCAAAGGTTCCACGGACAGTCCGCAGATCCCTTTTGGCCTCCAGAGGCAGCAGATCATACGTGACCTTTCCCTTCTCCTTCAGCTCCGCAACAGTGATGCTCTTGTTCTGTTTTTCCTCGGAAAAGGAATATTTCAGCGGCGATCCCGCATACCGGATCGTATCGCGGCCAATCCGCTGCGGACCATGCAGATGTCCAAGTGCCACATAATCAAATGCATCAAAGGCTGAGGCGTCCACGTTGTCGAGGCCGCCTACATGCTTCTCCTCCGAATCCGTCTCCTCCGGGCTCTGGCCGCCTGCCGTCACAAACTGATGTACAACCGCAAGATTCCTTGCGCTCGGATCCACACCCGACCTTTCCAGCAGAACACGCATCGCATCGTCATAGCTGCCAATCTTCTCCTCCGGCCAGGCATTTCGGACAAGCGAGGGATGGATATACGGAATCAGATAGACGTTGACTGTCCCGTAATCATCCGCAATCCGGACCGGATGAAGGATCCCGTCGAAACGGGGCGAGATGTAGACCTGACTCTCCCGGAGAAGCCGCCCCGCATAAGAGATCCGCTCCGCGGAATCATGATTCCCGCTGATCAGAAAAACCATAACGCCAAGCTTCGTCAGTCCCACCAGAAAATCGTCAAACAGATCCACCGCCTCTGCCGATGGTACCGGCTTGTCATAAATATCTCCCGCAATGATAACCGCGTCTGCCGCGGACTCCTTCGTCTTTTCCAGAATCTGCTCCAGAATGTACCGCTGATCCTCCAGCATCGGAAAACCGTTGACCCGCTTGCCGATGTGAAGGTCTGACAGATGAATAAATCGCATGAAGTGGCCCTCCTGAGTTCTCTCATTCCGATGTATATTATATCAGCTGCCGCTGTTTTCTCTGACGGGAACATGAAGGATTCCCTGACAAAACACAGATCTCCCGCTCCGGCAAAACTTGTCCAGAACGCGCCAACATCTGTCTTGCACCTGGTTTTCCCCGGCAGTATAACAGTTCTCATCAATTGAACAGGAAATGCGATGAACAGAACAAGTCCACCCCTGATTTCTTTTCAGAGAGCCGCCGGTTGATGCGAGACGGCAGGAACGCCCGGGCAGGATATCCTCTGTGAGCAGCACACCGAACACATGTCAGCACGATGTATGGACATGCAGTAAGTGCCGCCGGATCGTCCGCCGTCACCGGACAGCCGTTGTTGGAACAGATATTTACAATCCAAAGGCGGGTTAAGGGGCTGCGCTCTGTGCAGCAATCAAAGTGGTACCGCGGAAGCATCATTCAGGCTTTCGTCTTTGCAGATTTTTGCAAAGGCGAAAGCTTTTTCTGTTCAATTTTTGTCCCCTGCTTCTTACAGCACAGAAAGGAGTTTTTACTATGAACAGTCTTGTCATCCTGTTGATCGCCGCCGCCGCACTTCTTGGCGGCTACCTGCTTTACGGCAGATTTCTTGCCGGAACCTGTGGAATCGACCCTAAGGCCAAGACACCGGCTTACCTCCACGAGGACGGAAAGGACTACGTTCCTTCCTCGAAACTGACGGTCTTCGCGCATCAGTTCTCCTCCATCGCAGGTGCCGGTCCTGTCCAGGGCCCGATCCTTGCAGCCGTTTTCGGCTGGGTGCCGGTTCTCCTCTGGCTCCTCGTCGGCGGTGTCTTCTTCGGCGCCGTACAGGATTTCGGTGCCCTGTATGCCTCCGTCAAAAATGATGGAAAATCCATCGGAATGATCATTGAGAAGTACATCGGCAAAAAAGGAAGACGCTTCTTCTCCCTGTTCTGCTGGCTGTTCACGCTTCTCGTCATCGCAGCCTTCACCTCCATGGTTTCCAGCACCTTCAACGGCTTCACTGCCGCTGCAGACGGAACGGTAACGCTGAACTACAACGGCGCAGCTGCAGCAACCATTTCCATGCTGTTCATCGCAGCGGCCATGATTTTCGGTCTTCTGCAGAAGCGATTCTCCATGAAGGAGGGTGTGAAGGCCGTGGCTGCCATCGCTCTTCTTGCCGTCATGTTCGCACTCGGCATGAAGCTTCCGTGGTACCTGACCGCCTCTCAGTGGAATTTTGTTGTCATGGCCTACCTGTTTGCAGCCTCAGTCATGCCGATGTGGCTTCTGATGCAGCCCAGAGATTACCTGACCACCTTCATGCTCCTTGGCATGATCATTGGTGCCTTCTTCGGTGTTCTTTTCGCCCATCCGGATATGAATCTGAATGCATTTAACGGCTTTGCGGTTACTTCCGCAAGCGGAAGCATCAGCTACCTGTTCCCGACCCTGTTCGTCACCATCGCCTGCGGCGCGGTTTCCGGCTTCCACTCACTGGTTTCCTCCGGGACCTCCTCCAAGACGATCCGCAATGAAAAGGATATGCTGTTCGTCGGCTACGGCGCTATGGTTCTGGAAACCCTGCTTGGGGTCCTGTCCCTGATCATTGTCGGTGCCGTTGCCGTAAACGGCAATGTTCCGGACGGCCTGACTCCCTTCCAGATCTTCTCTGCAGGTGTTGCAGGCTTCCTGGAGAGCTTCGGTGTTCCGAACTCCGCCGCCAATGTATTCATGACCATGTGTGTATCTGCGCTTGCCCTGACCTCTCTGGACTCCGTTGCCCGCATCGGCCGCATGTCCTTCCAGGAGCTGTTCGCCTATGAAGGCGAGGGCGAAGCACCTTCCTGGCAGAAGCTCTTTACCAACAAGTACTTCGCAACCGTTGTCACCCTGGCTCTTGGATATGTCCTCTGCCTCGGCGGTTATCAGAATGTCTGGGCACTGTTCGGCGCAGCCAACCAGATGCTGGCAGCACTCGTACTCATCAGCATCGCAGTATTCTTAAAGGCAACCGGCAGAAAACACGCCATGCTCTACTTCCCGATGACCGTCATGCTCCTTGTCACCTTTACGGCAATCATTCTGAACGTTGTCGGAAACGTAAAGGCCTTCGCTGCCGGCACCGGCACCTTCCTGGTCAACGGCATGCAGCTGATTGTTGCCTGCTTCCTGATCGTCCTCGGCGTACTGGTCGCTGTCACCTGCATCCGCAAGCTTGTCAGCACAGTCGCAGGGAAGGCAGAAGCCTGATCCTGTTAAAACAAAAATCCCTTCCCAAAGCGCAAGATGCGGCAGATGGCTGCGTCTTGCGCTTTCTTCTTTTCTTCGTTTCCCTCCCGGATGTGTTAACATAATGCTGCCGGCGAAATGGACCGGCAGGAAAGGAGGCACGGATGAAAAACAGAACCTACATCGCAATCGACCTGAAATCCTTCTATGCCTCCGTGGAATGCCGGGAGCGCGGCCTCGATCCCCTGAATACCAACCTTGTTGTGGCAGACGAGAGCCGGACGGATAAGACCATCTGTCTTGCCGTCTCTCCGTCCCTCAAAAGCAACGGAATCCCCGGAAGAGCACGGCTGTTTGAGGTCAGGCAGCGCGTCCGCGAGGCTAACGCAGGAAGACAGCACCTCGCTCCGGGGCACAGGCTGACCGGCTCGTCGTATTTTCTCTCCGAGCTGCAGGCAAATCCGCAGCTTGCGATTGACTTCATCATCGCCCCGCCCCGGATGGCACTCTACATGGAGTACAGCTCCCGCATCTATCAGGTTTATCTTAAATACATCGCCCCGGAGGATATCGTAATCTACTCCATCGACGAGGTGTTTCTGGACATCACGGATTATATGAAGATCTACGGGCTCGCCGCACACGACCTCGCCAGAAAGATCATTCTGGAGATTCTGGAAACCACCGGCATCACGGCGACCGCCGGAATCGGCACCAATCTCTTTCTCTGCAAGGTGGCGATGGACATCGTCGCGAAGCACATCCCCGCCGATGAAAACGGTGTCCGAATTGCGGAGCTCGATGAAATGAAATTCCGACGCGAACTATGGTCTCACCGTCCCCTCACGGATTTCTGGCGTGTAGGCCGCGGAATTGCCCGGAAGCTGGAACAGCACGGAATGTATACGATGGGCGATGTTGCTCTCTGCTCGGAAAAGGATGAAGACCTGCTTTATACGCTTTTTGGAAAAAATGCGGAGCTCCTCATCGACCACGCATGGGGCTGGGAGCCCACCACCATTGCAGCAATCAAGGCCTATCGGCCAGCCTCCGGCAGCCTGAGCTCCGGTCAGGTCCTGCACTGTCCCTACGAATCCGACAAGGCAAAACTTGTCGTCCGCGAAATGACAGATCAGCTTGTTCTGGATCTGGTGGAGCAGGGTCTTGTCACCGATCAGATGGTTCTCACCATCGGTTATGACATCGAGAATCTGACCGATCCTGTCCGGAAAGCCGGATACCACGGTGAGATTGAAACCGACCGCTACGGAAGAAAGGTTCCGAAGCAGGCACACGGCTCCATCAACCTTGACAGTTACACCTCCTCCACCCGCAAAATCATGTGTGCCGTCTCCAGGCTGTTCGACCGGATCACAGACAGCAATCTGCTGATTCGCCGCATGTATGTCGTTGCCAATCATGTTCTGCCGGAAGCAGACGCACCGAAGAAGAACGCAGAGCCCGTCCAGCTCGATCTCTTCACCGACTACGCCGCCGAAGAGGAGAAGAAAAAGGCCGAGGACGCCGCACTCGAGCGCGAACGAAAGCTCCAGACGGTCACACTCGAGATCAAAAAGAAATACGGCAAAAACGCCATCCTCAAGGCAATGAACCTCGAGGACGGCGCAACCGCCAGGGACCGCAACGCACAGATCGGCGGTCACAAGGCATAAAGAACAACTCTGCGATTTTCCCTGGAGCCGAAATCAGCCTCCCCCGCGCTTCAGGGACAGATAACTTTTCCGAAAAGGGAACATCCGAAATGAACGCGAATAACAGCACAAATCATAAATACGACGAGATCATAAACCTTCCGCATCACGTCTCGGAAACGCGTCCCCGGATGCCCATGTCCGATCGTGCGGCACAGTTCTCTCCCTTCGCCGCCCTCACCGGCTACGACTCCGTCATCCGGGAAACCGAACGTACCTGGATTTCTTCGGAGAACCGGGAACAGTAGGAGATCCTGCGCACGCAAGGCTTCTATTGGCCAGGAAGCTTCAGATCCTCATATCAGACTCTGTCCTTGCTATAAACAATATTTCCCCGCTTTCTCCCGGACGGATCCACCGTCTTCGCAACCAGTCCGGTGGTCCCGGCAAACTCAAAGGGAACGTCATCTGTTCTTCCCGCCTTGATGTCCTCACAGACCTGAATGACGTCCTCAATCAGTTCCGGATATCCGTTTCCGTCGCCATGGGAAAGAAGAACGTTATCGTATTTCCCACTGACCTTTTCCAGAAGAGCCTTGAGCGATTCTTCATACTCTGTGATGGTCGTAGAATAGTCGTCATATACAAATGTGAATAAATTGCAGGCATCGCCGGTAATCAGGAGGCGCTCCTCCGGAATCAGCATGACAACCGAGCCCCTGGTATGTCCCGGGCAGGCATAAATTTCAACGCTGATTCCTCCAAGATCAAACCGGTCCCCCTCCGTCAGATTCTTGATTTCCGAAAGCTCCATGGTCGGAATCAGATCCTCTTCCCCAGCCTCAAAAGGCGGCGTGACCGTGGAAAAACAGCTTCTTCGGAACGCATCCGTACCATGTTTTTCATAAATATAGTCATCCTCGTGACTCATATAAACATTCTCAAACTCCGCTGCTCCCATGGCATGATCCACATGTCCGTGCGTCACAAGAACAATAACCGGCTTATCGGTCAGCTGCTCCACGCAGGCCTTCAGACTTCCGATTCCGCTTCCCGTATCAATCAGCACTGCCTTTTTCGTGCCCTCCACCAGATACATCAACTCGGTTGCGAACGCATAAATTCTGGTAATTCGCTCTGTTACTTTTTCTGTTTTAAAAACAAGACTCTGATTCATTGCCCCGTATTCTTCCTTTTCCCATATTTCCCAAATCACTCCCGGGGCAGCCCCGGGAGTGATGCAATTCTTATCTTGCTTTCTTATCAAAACACATACGTTACGATGCCATGCGCCGGTACCACCGTCCTGGCAATTTCATCGTGATACCGTAAAACCAGCGGATAATCCTCTTCATTCGGATTCATGGCAATCGCAGCGATGCTGCCGTCCGGATTCGCAAACGTGCAAACCTCCAACTTGTCGGTATAAATCGAGTTGGCAATCCGAACGGCTCCCGGACGAACGAATTTGCTGAAATGTCCCATATAATAATAGGAAGAGGAATAATGAAGCTCCTTCGTCTCGTGATCCATCACCACCGGAGCCTCTCCCCTCCAGATTCCGGAATTAACACACGGCAGCAGGAATTCCCTCTCCGTTTCGCTCAGTACACTTTCATCGCAGCCGCTCTCTTCAAACCGTTTCTTAAAAGCAAGCTGCTCATCCATCCAGTGATCCGGCCGCCCGGTGTCATCCAGAATCATATTCCAGTCAACCCAGCCGCCGGCCCAGTGATTTACGTTTCCGATGATGTCATGGGCATATTTTTCCCCCGAAGTATAGGCACAGCAGCCTGGCCCTACGCAGGCCTCCGTCGCAAGAATCAGCTTATCCGGATACATCTGATGAACTGCGTCCAGGGCACTGAAATGATCTCCGGCATACCAGTGAACCGCCACGCCGTCCAGCGCCTCCTGCGCCGTGTAGTAGCAGGATTCCCAGCCCTGCTCCGCACGTGCCTCGTTCTGAATCGTCACTCCCCAGATACGGATTCCCTCCTTCTCATATTCCTGCAGAAACCGGACAAAATAGTCCGCCCATACCTGCCGGCAATCCTTCCGGAGATACCGTCCCTTGTCCATACGGCCGTTTGTTTTCATCCATTTCGGAGGACTCTACGGTGAGGAAAAAAGCCGCAGCTCATCACTCAGCTCCAGTGCCTGTCGGATCAAAGAAGCTCCGCATCACTGCATTTCTCTGTGTCTCGTCCATCCTCTGCAGATTCGCCGCGTCGGCCTGCGTCATCGCACCGCCAAAGCCAACGGCTCCTGTTCCTTCAGCAGCTGATTGTGATTATTATATCTGCTAATTATAAGTGATTCAGCAGGAGGGAATCTATGTATTTTCCACAGATTTTCTCCCTGAATCTTTATGAAATTATTCCAGTATTCAGGACACTCTTCGCCTGCTATACTTCAGGCAACAAGTGCATATCTGCGTTCCTTTTCTTTATCCGGGCCTTCTCTATCGGCTCCGGCCATCTCAAATTCTTCTTACTCTGATTTTCATTCCTTTGATCGAACGAAGCCTATGCATGAAACAGCATCCACCCTATTCATTCTATTTTGCAGAGGCGGAAGGATCTGATTGTATTCGGATTCTGATTTGATTCACGTCTTACATTCCAGGTCATAACTACCCGAAATACGACGGATTCTCTCTGATCCTCTGCGGCAAGGAGACTCCATGAAGAAAAAGACAGGAAACAAAATAAACCGACGCTACAAGGACAGATTGTTCTATGCTCTCTTCGGCTCCGAAGAACGCAAACGTCTGACCCTTGAGCTGTACAATGCCATCAACCAAACCGATTATGACAACCCGGATGATCTTCAGCTCAACACCATCGAGGACGTCGTCTACATGGGTATGAAGAACGATGTTTCGTTTCTTCTTGCCAGTGAC
>JABLTS010059966.1_pt1 | contig 46207 bp, 36 predicted proteins | sample 7160081 | NCBI WGS metagenome assembly JABLTS01 (sample SAMN14651231, study PRJNA627086) | human gut metagenome | isolation source: feces | host: Homo sapiens | reverse complement strand
TTGACAGATACAATTGATTATAAAAAATGTTCTTATTATTTAGATTTGGCATTAGAACTATTTTTGAAAGATGATAATGCGTCAGTTTTGAAGTATGCAATTAAAGTATTAAGTAGCAAGAAATTAACTAAGAATGCAAGAAAGTTATTTGAACAAACAATATTCCAATGGTCTTTGATATATCCGTATATTGTTCCTCTTTTAGAAAAATATGTATTTGAGGTATGTGATACAGAAGAAAGAGAAATAGAAAAATTAATAAATCAAATATTCGAAGAATATTATCCTAAAATGCTTTATGAAGCAACTTCATATGCAGTATACTGGGCAATTAAGTTTAATTTGAGCATTGAAAACTTAACTGTTAATAATGCAACTAAAACCGATGATGCAGTCTTTATGGTATTAACATATGAATACTTCAAGAAAAGAAATAGTCGTAGGGATATTAAAGAACTAAAGGATTTTGCTAGAGATAATTTAGGAGACAAAATTTATTTTGATCAACATTGGATATTTATGTACGAAGTGTTAACACAAAATGACTTGAAAGGCGATTGGGGTACATTAAAGAAAAAAGGCATTACATTTATTGATTTTTAAATGAACTAAGTAATTGTATTATATTGCTCTATTAATTAGAGATTATGATTGCTAACATGAATTAATAGGAGGTTCGGTATGGCTATAGAAGATATAAAAAAAGAATTAGAAGAAAGGTTTGCTGAACCTTTAGAAGAATTCTATAAAAGAAGAATTATATTCTGGAATGATGAAGATAGAGACTTTGAAGAAGAAGTCACTCATTTAACGTTATCAAACGCTAAAGTGATAATGTTAAATGAAACAAATCAATTTGCTTCTAAACAGTTATTATCTAGTACTGATCAAGAGTCAAATTATCTTGTATATAACCCATTAATAGAAGATCCAGAACATGATTGGTTCTTAGACATTAAATTATACAGTGAAGAATATCGTGCAGACCAGATATCTCGCTGGATGCAGGATATGAAGATTGCGAATGTACAAGAACTGCGTAAAGAAATCAAACAGTATAAAGGTTTCTTTAATGCAGCAAATAGACGTAAACGTATAACTGCATTTGATGGTACAATTGATAAGAAAACCACTCTTTATATGTCCATACTTTCTGCTATATGTAATATAAAAGAAAGAAAACCAGAAAGCATTATTAAAGAAGTATTACTAGCAGGGAATGATTTAAATAATGAAATTAAGATGGACTTATTAAAATATGGTGCGACTGATATGTTCTGGAAGATGGTACATAGTACCACAGGTTTTAATGCATCTGAGAATATTGATGATTTAATGGATCATGTTGTCTTAAGCGCTATTTCAAGAACTATATCTAGTGATGTATTATCTGGACTAGAAGAGAGATACTCTGATATTCATAGTGGATTTTGTTATGATATGATCTTTAGCTGGATTCATGGTACTGATAAGGATACATTTAAATCTATTAGTGATTTTGTGACAGCTGATTTAAATCTATTAGATAGATTTAATAAGTTTGAAATAGAATATTTAATAGATACAGATGTATTACCTGCTATTGATGAAGTTATTCTCTCTAAGTTAATGCTTTACATTATCTCTCAAAATATAAGTACAGATACTATTATGAGTATTGTAGAAAAGAGAAGAACATCTGCTTGGTATGAAAACTATTCTTATTTTTATGAGGGTATTTATCAAGTTGCGTTAATGAATAGATTCTATGAAACTCATTTAAATAGTTTTCATCATGTTAATGCTAAAGATATGTGGGATACATATACTTCTGATTATTATCAGATGGATACATACTACAGAGAATTCCATAATGCTTTCTCTAATTGCTTACAAGTAACACATCCATCACTAGATGATGATTTTAAAGACCTAGCAGATTATGTAGAAAAAGAATATAAAAATTGGTATTTAGAAAAATTAGCTTCTAATTGGAATAAAGTAATAGAGAAGGATTTAACTACTACAGGTCATATTACAGGTATTGCACAACAAACAGATTTCTATAGAGATATTGTAAAGAAAGTAGATGGTAAGGTATTTGTTATTGTGTCTGATGCTATGCGTTATGACGTTGCACATACTCTTGCAAGACAATTAGAACTAGAAACTAATGCAGATGTAAAAATAAGTGCACAGCAAGGTATATATCCAACTATTACTAAATTTGGTATGGCAGCATTATTACCACACAAGAAACTAGAAACAGTTGTACAGAACGAATCTATTAAAGTATTAGTAGATGGTCATACAAGTGAAATGAGTGATAGAGATGGCATACTAAAGAGTTATAGTGGAAATAGTATAGCTTTAAAATATAAAGATATCATTGGTATGAAAGTTGATGAGAGACGTAATGCCATTAAGGGAAAAGATATCATTTACATTTATCATGATAAGATAGATGCTTCAAGTCATAACGATGAGAGTACAGTCTTCGATGCATGTACAAATACTGTCCAGGAATTAAAGAATTTAGTAAATATTATTTGTGGTAGTTTAAATGGTGTAAATGTCATTATTACTTCAGACCATGGATTCTTATATACATATAAAGGATTGAATGAAGAAGATAAGATGGAACGTTCTTCATTCAAGAAAGATATTATTGAACAGGGACGTCGTTACGTAATAACCGATGATCAAGCTGATCCAGACTTCCTAATGCCAGTAAAAGGTATTTACAATGATTCCAATATGCTAGGATTTGCGCCTAGGGAGAATATACGTATTAAAGGTGCTGGTGGTATTAACTTTGTACATGGTGGTACAAGTCTACAAGAAATATGTGTACCAGTCATTGAATATAAATTCTTAAGATCAGGTTATAAGGCACTTAAGCTTAATAAAGATAAATATGATACTAAGACAGTACCTATCGCATTACTATCTTCTAATAGAAAGATAAGTAACATGATATTTAGTTTAAGTTTCTATCAAAAGGAACCTGTTAAGGATAACTATGTAGCATGTACATATATTGTTTATATTGAGGATTCTTTAGGTAGAGAAGTAAGTGATAGACAAAAGATTATTGCGGATAAGACAAGTACTATCGCAAAAGATAGAGAGTTTAAATGTACCTTTAACTTAAAGTCTCAGAAGTTTGATAGTAAGGATAGCTATTATCTTGTAATTATTGATGAAGAAGGTAAACAGGTACCTATAAGGGAAGAAGTACATATTGATATTGCAATGGCTATTGATGAGTTTGATTTCTTTGGTTAGATCTTACGGGATAAGAGTATTCTTATCCCAAGACATAACGAGTTTGCATAGGTAATGCATTAAATAATTGGTTCGAATCCAATACTCGTTTCCATATTGTTAAGGAGAAAATGAGATGCGTTGTGAGAATATATGTTCATTGATTGTGGGTGGATTGATAAGTTTGTTTACAAGTATAAGTCTTTTGATTGTTCAAAGAATAATTGATAGAAGAGGGAATCTGCTTATATTTTACAGAATGTTTTATCCTGCAAGTAATACAAAAAAAATATATTTTAAAAAGAATGATGAGATAATTTTTAATATTCAAGTTCTTTTTGACTTACAAAATACGTCCAATTCATCAAAAGTAATGAGAGATATTAATATATTGCTTTATAAAGATAATAAATATGTTGCTAAAATGAAAAGAAATTACTCGGCTGTACAAAAAAAAGGAAATAAATTAATAAGAGAAGATAAGTTTGGTAATGAACAAAATAGTTATTCTATAACGATTCCTCCTAGAGGTATACAAACTTTATTGTTTGATTTTCTGTATGATATTAAGCAAGAAGAAATACAAAAGTATGATTTTAATAATATTAGATTAGAGTATCATGATGATAAAAATAAATGTCATGTTCTGAAAATGAGAGAAATAAAGAATTGTTGGAAAGAAGAATACTTTGAAAATGATATTGATTGGATTTTAGTTAAGTAAGGAGTAATAGGTATGGCAAATAGAGACGAAATAAAAACGAAGTTACGTGATAATTTTGCTGGTAGAATAGTAAGAAAAGACCTTACTAAAAAGATAAAAGAAGGTGCAAACGTTCCTGTTTATGTGCTTGAATTCTTATTAGGACAATACTGTGGTTCTGATGATGAAGAAATCATTGAACAGGGAATAAACAAAGTTAAGAAGATTCTATCTGATAACTTTGTAAGACCTGATGAAGCACAAAAAACATTATCTACATTACGTTCAAAAGGCTTCTTTACAGTCATAGATAAAGTTACTATCAATCTTAATATACGAAAAGATAGATATGAAGCTGAATTCTCTAACTTAGGAATAAAAGAGATTCCTGTATCAGAAGAATATCCAGAAAAGTATGATAGGTTATTATGTGGTGGTATTTGGTGTATTGTTCAATTAGAGTATGAATATGATGAAGAAGATAAGTTCTCAAGTCCTATCAAGATTGCTAAATTGAATCCAATACAGATGCCACATGTTGATATCAATGAACTAAAAGAAGGACGTAAAGCATTCACTAAGAACGAATGGATTGATGTCATATTACGTTCTATTGGAATGGAACCTGATCAATTAAACGAGAGAGAAAAGTGGTTATTACTATTACGTTTAGTACCACTTATAGAGAATAACTATAACTTATGTGAATTGGGTCCTAGAAGTACAGGTAAATCACATGTATATAAGGAAATATCTCCAAACAGCATTCTAGTATCAGGTGGTCAAACTACTGTTGCTAATCTGTTCTATAATATGGGTAAAAGAACAATAGGATTAGTAGGTCTTTGGGATTGTGTTGCTTTTGATGAAGTAGCAGGTATTAAATTCAAGGACAAAGATGGTATTCAAATTATGAAGGACTATATGGCATCAGGTTCCTTTGCTCGTGGTAAAGAAGAAAAAGCAGCCAGTGCATCTATGGTATTTGTAGGTAATATTAACCAGAGTGTAGATGTATTATTAAAAACATCTTCTCTTTTTGATCCATTTCCAGTGGAAATGGGTACAGATACAGCGTTCTTAGATCGTATACATTGTTATTTACCAGGTTGGGAAGTACCTAAGTTTAGACCAGATCATTTTACTGATGATTATGGTTTTATTACAGATTACTTTGCTGAATTTATCCGTGAACTAAGAAAAACACAGGAAAGTGATGCTTTAGATAAATACTTTAAACTAGGTAAGAACTTAAACCAACGAGATACTATAGCTGTAAGAAAAACAGTATCTGGTTTAGTTAAACTTGTATATCCTAATGAAGATTATACAAAAGAGGAATTAGAAGAAATTCTTCGTATAGCTTTAGAAATGCGTAGACGTGTAAAAGAACAATTAAAGAAAATTGGTGGTATGGAATTTTATGATGTGAATTTCTCTTACATGGACAATGAATCATTTGAAGAGAAGTTTGTATCAGTACCAGAACAAAGTTCTAGTACTCTTATCCCAGATGGTATATGTAGTCCAGGACAGGTTTATACTGTATCTCCTGGGAAGTCAGGAATGATTGGATTATTTAGATTGGAATCACAAATTCTACCAGGCAATGGTAAGTTAACATGTAATGGAATAGGTGCAGAGAGGGAAGCTAGAGAAAGTACTCAAAATGCATTTAATTATTTGAAGGCCAATAGTAATCATATTAGCCAGTCTATTAGTACAACAAATAAGGATTATATTATCCAGTATCAAGATTTACAGGGTATTGGTATGACAAATAAGTTGTCTTTATCTACCCTAATAGCATTATGTTCTATAGCTTTGAATAAGCCTACATTGAGTTCTATGGCAGTGTTAGGAGATATTAGTGTAAGTGGTACAGTATCAAAAGTAGAAAATCTAGCTAATACTTTACAGGTATGTTTAGATTCTGGTGCTAAACGAATACTACTACCTACTGTTTCTGCTGTGGATATCGGAACAGTGCCTTCTGAATTGATAGGTACATTTAATTTAGTATTCTATCAGGATGCAAGTGATGCAGTGTTTAAAGCGTTGGGAGTTGAATAAATGATGGATGAGCAAACATTTGAAATATCTATACCTTCAGATGAAGATGGTTATATTCTGTTACAATGTGAACATTGTGGAGAGTACTTTAAAGTAACAGCAGAAGATTTTAACAGTGATGGTATTTTATGCTTGGTATGTCCTGCTTGTGGTTTGGAAAGTGAAAACTATTTTACACAAGATGTGGTAGATTTAGCATTAACAATTACTAAGAACTTCGCTATGGATGAAATATTCAATGCATTTAAAGATTTAGAAAAAAGCGCATCGAATGGATTAGTGAAATTTGAAGCTGGAAAAAAGCCGAAACATGAACCAGAGAATTATATTCATTCAGGAATAGAAGCATTAGAGGTTGTTTCTTTTCCATGCTGTCATCATACAGCAAAAATCAAACCTTTATTAAAATTTACTGGATGTTATTGTCCATGTTGTGGGGTGAAAAATTATGAATTTGAATAGAATCGAATTAAGAAAAATCATGTATGATTATAATTGTATTTCTAATCGTTTGTTACAAGCAAATTTTGAGGATTATAACTCTGTATTGAAAAAATTTTTAAATTTTATTTCTAATACTGAAATAATTAATGACTATATTAAAGATTGCGGAGATTGTTGTTGGGATATTGACAAGATTATGGAGGAAGTTCAAAATTCATATGGACATGAGCTTTTCGTGTTAGGAGATTCATATGAAGAGGAAGTTAGAAATATTTATGCAATTTTAAACCATATTGTTCAACATGATACAGTTATTTATGCTGGTATAGCGATGGGATATTCAAATTCTACTAAATATCAAGATATGGTTAAAGGATTCAATGAACGAGTGGTTCTTGTTTTAATAAATCATATTGAACAGTATTTAACTAAAATTGGAATGGATATGGGCATAGATGAAAAAATTACATATAATATCTCAGTAAAGAATGGACAAGTTAATATAGCAAATGATAATTCTAGACTAGAAGCAACCAACAAGGTTTCATCAGTATCTGATGAATTAAATAATTTAATTAATAACATAAGAATTTTATCAGAAAACCAAGGATTAAGTGATGAAGAAAAAAATATTTTAGATTGTAATCTTGAAAATATTTCAGAAGAGTTTAAGAGAGAAGAACCTAGAAAGAAATTTCTAGAATCTTCGGTCAGTGTTATAAAAGTGATGAAAGGAACAGTAGAATTTGGCGCAGCTATTGCTGCATTGATACAGTTTATTCAGCTAGTAATAAAATAAGACTGATTTAGGCATTTTGTTGGTATAACAATATAGTAATAAAGATTACTGTGCTTATTTGTAAGGAACAGCATCAGCAATCGCATAAAGTGCACCACCTAATTGGTGGTCTTTTCTACTACTGTGTTATTAAACCCCCAATAACAGTAGTTATAGACCATTAAATGAGTGCTATTCAATCAAAAAAAAAATAAAATAGAAGTATATGTATATAGAAGTTAGTCTAAGTAATTATTAATAAAATGTGGAGGGTTAATATGGAAGTACATAAAGGAAACATATTTGGAATACTAAATGGAGACAAACAATTTCTTATTCCTGTATATCAAAGATACTATAGCTGGGAATTAGAACAATGTAAACGTCTATGGAATGATATTGTTGTAATGCAGAAAGAAAAGAAAGTAGGGCACTTTGTAGGTTCAATAGTAAATATTGCTGAACAGGCAATGCCTACTGGAATACAGAAATATATGATCATTGATGGTCAACAGCGTCTTACTACACTTACTTCACTATTAATCGCATTACGTAATTATGCATTAAATAATCCAGATGATAAAACTATAAACGCGCATCGTATAGATGGAATGCTTTTAAAGAATGAATTTGAATCTGGTGAAGACAGATATAAATTATTATTAACTGATAACGATAAAGATATTCTAATTAGTCTTGTAGAAAGAAAACCTATAAAAGAAGGTGTTAAATCTAGACTCTTAGATAACTACAAGTTCTTTACATCAAAGATAGATAATCATGAATTAACACCTGCTGAAACTTATGAAGCAATTGGTAAACTCTTGATAGTTAATATTACTCTAGATAGACAAACTGATGATGCACAAGCTATCTTTGAAAGTCTAAACTCAACAGGTAAAGAGTTATCTGAATCTGATTTAATAAGAAACTATATTTTGATGGGATTAGAGCCTACAGAACAAACATATATCTATGAGCATTTATGGAGACCTATGGAACAACTCTTTGTTTATGAAACACAAGAAAAAGTTATGGATGCTTTCTTTCGTCATTATTTAACAATGAAAATGACAAGTATTCCAAAACAAGGACGTGTTTATGAAACATTCAAGTTATTCCATATGAATAGTGAATTTAATACAATTAGAGAACTTTGTGAAGACTTAATAGAATATGCTCGTTATTACACAAATATTGTATATAAGAGAAGTGATGACAAAGAATTAAAACAACTCTATGATGATATAATCGATTTAAGAATGGAAGTCTCATACCCATTCTTGTTAAAAGTGCATCATGATTGTAATGAAGGACTCATTACAACTGATGATTTGAAAGAAGTTTTGAGATATTGTATTAGTTATGTTTTTAGAAGAAACATTTGTGGTATGGCAACAAACTCATTGAACAAAACATTCGCAATATTTAAAAACTCAATCCATAACGATGATTACATGAATTCTGTAAAAGCATCATTTATGCTTTTACAGACATATAAAGAGTTTCCAAATGATGAACAGTTTTCTTCATCATTTGTAATTCATGATATGTATAATATGCGTACGAGAAACTATGTATTGAGTAGATTAGAAAACTACGATAATAAAGCACCAATTAATATTGGTAATTATACAATTGAACACATTATGCCTCAGAATAAGAATCTTTCAGAAGAATGGCAAAAAGAGCTTGGGGACAATTGGAAAGAAATACAAAAGATGTATATTCATACAATTGGAAACTTGACTCTTACTGCTTATAATTCTGAGATGAGTGATCATTCTTTCAAAGAAAAAATGAATATGGATGGTGGATTTAAAGAGAGTGCTTTAAGACTTAATAAGTATGTTGTGAGTGTTTCAGAATGGAATGAAGAACACATAAAGGAAAGAGCAAAACAGCTATGTGATAAAGCATTAAAAATATGGCCTTATCCTGATTTAACTGATGAAGTACTTGAATCATATAAGCCTGATGAAAACACACCACAGGAATATTCATTAGAAACATATGATATGAGTTCTTTAAGTAAAACTCTATTTGAAGCTTTAGATAAAAGAATATTGAATCTATCACCACAGGTAAAACGTGAATATAAGAAACTGTATGTAGCATATAAGTTAGATACTAATTTTGTAGATATTGTTCCCCAAAAGAAAGGATTACGTATTAGTGTTAATATGAAATTTAGTGAAGTATATGATCCTAAAGGTATTTGTAAAGATATAACAAATTTAGGTAGATGGGGAAATGGTGATGTGGAAGTAAGTATGAGAGACATTTCTGAAATTGATCAAGTAATGGAAATTATAGAACAAAGCTTTAATATACAGAATGATGAATAAGAAATGTGGATAGAGACGGTGATTAATTCCATTTACCAACTAATCTAGCTAAATCTAGAGTAATAGAAGCAGCAGAACTATTAGAATGTTTTCAGTGCTCTGATGACAACTATGATTTACAGCATGTTAAAGAAGAATTAGTTGATGTGATTGTATATAGTCAGAATCTATTAGATAAGCTAGGGTTAGATCCTGATGAGTCAGAATGAAGCAAAGTGTCCTGTGGAGAAGGCTAAGAGTAAGAGGGATAAGTATACTGAGTTGTAATAAGTGATGTTGTTGTAAGTACAATTAAATGAATATGTAAAAGGGAACAATCAGATATGGTTGTTCCCTTTATATGTAAAAAGACTGTCTTTAAATGACAGTCTGCTTAAATAGTATTTTTCAATTATTTTAACATATCGTATAAGTGTGAAAAATCAATATCTGTATCCGTAGGAATTCCTGAATACTTTCCTAATAGATATTGTCTTCTTACGTTGTTGTTATCCCCAATCTTATTGTCATAATGAAGAATACATTGAACTTCTTTGTTGCCGTTATCTAACTCATTAATAACATATATGCTATCTTTAGGTATGAAGTTTCCTTCCATTAATAGTGTATTGTGTGTTGTGAGAATTAATTGTCCTTCAAGGTTTTTGTATAAGGAAGTAACTAAATTTTTTACTAATAAATCATGGATACCAGTATCAAATTCATCAAGAACTGAAACAGATTGTGTGACAGCAACTAACATAAAAGGTAATTGTTGAATAATTGATTGTGTCCCAGTGGATTCAAGTGAAAAATCTATATCTCTAATTTTGCCTGATATCTTTTTAGATAACATCAAGCTATACTTGATTTCATCTTCGTCTCTTTCTCTTTTATAATAAGCTTTTTCGATATCTCTGTTAGTAAGTTTTAAGAAAGTAGTTAACATTTCTTCGGTCTTATCTAGTTTATTTTCTTTTGAAACATCAATACGACCACTTTCGTAATCACCAAGTAACTCATGAGGTAATTTTAGTATGGCCCTTTCTTGTCTGCTTCCAAATTTGATTTTACATGAAATACTAGTTACAAATTCTATGAAATCGTTGAAATTATCTGAAAGTTGATCTTTTAAGAATTGGTCAGACTTATCGTGAATTTCATGTAGCAATATTGAAAGAAAAGAGTGTTTACCCCAGAATTTATCTGTAGATTCTTTAATTGATTGATATGATGATTTATCTAAAAAGATTTTTTCATTAATAGAGATATTAGAAGGGATGATATCAAAATATATACCTTTTCTTTTAGTGATAGTAAATTCTAATCTTTCATGAATAATCTGAGAATTATCAGTTTCTAAAAGATATACCCCTCTTTTACCATTGATATTTAAGCCGAATTCAACGTGCATAGGTTCAATAGAAGATACAGTTTTATTTTCTTTAATGATGGTTTCTAAATCTTTATATCTAAATTTTAGAAATTGTTGTATTTTTTCTTTGTTTTTTATATCATCAATTTTTTCGGATAAGAATGCCTCCATTATATCACGCACATCCATTGTTCTTAATGTCTCAGATAACATAAAGAAAGAAGATGCTAAATTAGATTTACCTATTCCATTCTCTCCATAGATAAGAACTAGCTTTTTTGGGTTGTTATGTTTGTCTAGTAAGTTTAATTCTATATCTTGGAGTGATTTGAAATTTTTGAGTTTTATATATTCAAACATAAATAATCTCCTCCATTTAATATGTTATCACATTGATGACACAATGTAAATGATATAAGACCTTTTTACTCTTAAAATTTAAGAAAAAAAGATGTATTTGATACTTTTCTTTTTAATTTAATGTAGTATAATGTGAGCATAGCAATAGCGCGGATAGAGTGCTAAAAAAACGAAAGGAGATTTTATGTCAGAAAAGAAAAATAAAAGAGGAAATGACCCTAGCACCACAACGAAATTGATTTTGTTTGCTAAATCAGGAGGAAGATGTCAATTTGAGGGATGCAATGAGAACTTGTTGAGAGATAACGTCACTTTGAGGGAACTTAATAATTCAAATATTGCTCATATTGTTGCTTCATCCTCTAATGGCCCACGTGGAGCTGATAATTCACAAGAATTATCTACTGACATTGATAATTTGATGCTACTATGTAAAACACATCATAAGCTTGTTGATGATAATCCGGAAGAATATACAGTTGAAAGTTTGAAGAAAATGAAGTTGAATCAAGAGGAAAAAGTCAAGGAACTTTTAGATGCAATGTATTATCCGGAGTCTTTGATTATTATGGTAGAAATTCCAATAAAAAACACTATTCCTGTACAAATAGATCATAAACAGACGATTCAAGCTTTAAGAGCAAGTGGGCATAATCCATATCGTGATTCTCAAATTAATTTTAGCTTCTCGTCTAATTCCAAATACAAAGATCGACAATATTGGAAGGAAGCTGAAGAACAGTTGAATTGTCTTATTGATATTCAATTGAACTGCTTACTAAAATATAACCCTAAATTAGTATTGGCGGTTTTCCCTATTGCACCAATACCTTTGATAATGAAATTAGGTTATAAACTTGGTGATAAACGTAAGATACTTGTATTTCAAAAATATAGAGAACCAGATACGTGGGAATGGTTATTTGATAGTCAAACAAATTCCTTTTTATATGAAAAGATAAAAAGAGGAAATGGAACTAAAGTTGCTGTTATTGTTTCTGTTACTTCTGAAATAGATTTGAGCAGAGTTATGGCAATTGATGACTTTGATACTATCTATCACTTGAAGGCGAAAGATTGTGGTATAAATGCAATTAAGAGTAAAGAAGATTTAAGATGCTTCTGGAAGCAATATCAGGAGTTGTTAGATAATATAAAGAATAATGATCATGTTGAAGATGTATCATTATTTCCTGCAGTTCCTGTTTCTGCAGCATATGAGATGGGAAGAAGATACATGCCACATGCATATCCTAAAATCAGAGTGTACGATGAGTGCGATGGTTTTTTTGAAACAATTACGATTGGAGACTAAAATATGGATGAAAAATCGAATCAGTTAAATCTACTGCTTAAAAGAGTAGTAGATGAAATACGTATTACTTCTAGTATGTTAGATAAGGCAGAGAGTAGTTATAATGCAGTTGGACAATGGTTGATTGATGGTATCCCTGATGCTTATATCACTCCTCAAGGATCAATTAATTTAGGCACAACTATCAAGCCTGTTTCAGATATAGATGATTATGACATTGATTTAGTTTGTTTGTTAAAAAACAGTCAGAACTATGAACCTAAGACTATAAAACATAAAGTAGGGAATAGACTAAAGGAAAATAAAAGATACCTGACCAAAATAAACGAGGAAGGTGAGGGTAAAAGATGTTGGAAGATGCAATATGATGAATTTCATATGGATATACTTCCTTGTGTTCCCAAAACGGAATATATCGAACCTTTTTCAACAGAGATACGATTAACACACAAAATATCATCGAATGTGTATGAAGATAGATTTAGTAATCCGTATGGATACAAGAAGTGGTTTGAATCACGTATGAAAGAAATATTGAAAATAGAAAAAGACGCTTATGCCAAAAAGAAAAACATCAGAGTAGAAGATGTTCCGACATTTAGAGTATGTACGCCATTACAAATGGCGATACAACTACTGAAACGTCATCGTGATATTTGTTTTGAACATGATAGTGATAATTCTCCTATTTCAGTGATTATTACTACATTAGCAGCAAAAGCATATAACGGTGAAGAAAATCTATATTTAGCAATATGCAATATCTTAAACCACATGGAAGAATACATAGAGATAAGAGATGGTATTTATTGGATTGCTAATCCTGTGAGTGAAGAAGAAAACTTTGCAGATAAGTGGCAAATATATCCTAAAAGAAAAGATGCATTTTACGGATGGCTAAAAAAAGCTAAACGTGATTTTATAACTTTGCCAATGAATACAGCAGGAATAGATTCAATTGCATCAGAACTTGAAAAAATTTTAGGTGAAGCTCCTGTTAAAAGAGCTGTTAAAAAGTATGCGGATGATATGTATAAGGCTAGAACTAATGGAGAGTTATATGTATCGGGGCTTACAGGGGGCTTAACTACCAAAGAATCATCAGGTTCAACATTAGTTAAGAAGCATAATTTTTATGGTAAATAAAAGGGTTTGGTCTAACAATTTGTCTTTATCATTACAGGAAGGCTTATTGAGACATAAATATCCAGAATCTAAGGTATCTGTTAAGAAGGGTAAGCTTGTTTGGGAAGGAATTTTAAAACCAACATCACTTTCGCGTGAATATAAAATCAAATTAATTTGTGAAAGAAGGGACAATCCTAAAGTATACCTGAAGGGTTCTGATATAAAGGGGATTGAGAGGGGTGACTTTCCTCATCACTATAAGAAAACTGAGTATGGAGTTTTACTTTGTTTAAACTATCCTGCAGAGTTTAATTATTCAATGAAGCTGACAGATACTATAATTCCATGGACATTGGAATGGCTCTGTTTCTATGAAATATGGCTATATACTGGCGAGTGGCATGGTGGTGGTCATTCTGTAGAATAAAACTTTTGAGAACAAGCAGTGATTGCTGAAGACTATTTGGCATTCACTGTTTCTCTTTTGTTCTTTAATTAGGTAATCTTCTTATTAAAAACTATATAGAAGATAGCTATTTTTTATATTCAATTAGATCGATTTGGCTAAAAGGGGGATAAAATAATGACTGAAACAATTAATAAAATTATCTATTTTGATAAAGAAACTATTCGTAATATTTTACAGGAATACGATCATGGAGAACGATCTGATAAAAAAGATATATTATCATCTGTTCAATCAAATGGAAATGTAGAAATAGAAGCTGAAGCAAAGGTGCAACTTAATGTTCCGTTTGTTTCGAGACTACAGTTTTTAATAACAGGTAAGATATCAGCCTCATATATGATTAAAAGAGATAACACTACAACGATTACATCAACTGAAATATCTGAATTTGAAAAGTTAAAACCGAAACTTTTAAAAAAAGTGAATGTTCAGTTATCGGATATAAAGAATTCATCTACTTCATTGCGTGTTGCAGGTAGTTATTTGAGGTTTATAAAAGGAGATGTAGAAGGATTAGATACTAAGGAATTTAAAAATGTAATGGACAGTTTTGATGGTTATGATACGTACAAGATGTCTGATAAAAACTATGTTCGTTTCAATAATGAGGCTTTTGTAAGTAACTATAAGAGAAATGATTTGCTGAATACAACGATGACATTATATTTGATTCCTGTAGGAACATTCAATAAGTCTCGATTTGATTTTATAGATAGAGTAAGTAAAATTGAGGAACTGATTACTTCTGATGAGTCGTGTGAAACATTAGCGGACGTATATTTAAAAGATGATAATCAAAATGATATGACTAATAGAACAAAAAGTGTTGAAAGCAAAAATGATGATATAACACTTTATGATGTGCTTTATGCTAGTATTGAAGCGGAGGTAACAAATGGAGAATAAGAGATTTTATCACGTGATTATAGGATCAAAAGGTTTTTTTGATAAGAAGATTCCTGATGCTTTAGAAAATAATAAATCATCAAACTTTATTGATTTGGTAAAACGCAATGATAGAAAAAGTACACAAGGATTTAAAAAAGATGTTGTAAAAGATTTGATTGTTAAAAATGAACATTATTGTGGAATTGTTGAGGGTGCACATGATTGCTTGGGGGCATTGATAGAGGAATATACAACCGATGATGCGAATATTTATATACATAATCCTCCTCGCTATTTGCTGGAATATTTAACTGATCAGCATGAACGACACATAATTATGCTTGATATTGTTCCAGAAGAATATGTGATAGATGGAGATAAAAAAACTTTTGCAAGTAAGATAAATAAAATATCTTCACATATAATTGGACAAAAGACGGTCATTGATGAGATTAGCAAAAGTTTATGGTATCTAACTTCAGTTAATAGGGCAAGACCCTATGTAATTATGTTATATGGTAATAGTGGTCTAGGTAAGACAGAACTGGTGAGGAAAATATCTGAGGAATTCTTTGAAGGTGATTTTTTAGAAAAACATTTGTCGATGTTTAAAAATCCTAACTATTCAGATTATTTTTTTGGTAATGAACCTAATAGGCGAAGTTTAGCATTCGATTTGCTAGAACGTAAGTCTAATCTTGTTTTTTTTGATGAAATGGATAAATGCCCAGAACACTTTTATTCAGCGTTTTATTCATTGTTTGATAACACAATTTTCAAGGATGCTACATATGATGTGGATATATCTAATCTTGTGATTGTAATGACATCTAATTTTCATTCTGAAGAAGAGATAAAAAAACAATTAGGAGATCCTATTTTTTATCGCATTGATAAGTATGTTCATTTTTATGATTTTGATAGTGATACTATCAATGAAATTGTGATGAATGAAATCGAATCTAGAAAGGATGAATACAATGGAAAATTAACTTCTCGTGATATATATAAGCAAGTTAGCCCATTGGTTTTTACTAAAGGTGAAAATGCTAGAACAATCAAACAAAAGGTTCAACAAGTCATTGAAAACATGCTTTATCGTGAAATTGATATTCAATTGAATAATGATAGTAATGATTAGATAAAATAATTACGCTATATTCGTTTGGATATCGAAGTAACATATGATTATTTGGTAGAACAATTTCGAATTTAAGTGTTTTGAACGGTTTAACATCCGTTCTTTTTATATAACCATAAAAAATAAAATTATTTCTTTTAACCCCTCATAAAAGGTATTGTAGAACCCTAACTCAATACATTTCTTATTAAAATAGACTACAATAGAACTATAGAAAGAAGAGACATCAAGAAGGGAATAATAATTATATGAAAAAGATGAAAAAGGCAGATGTTATTGTAGCCATAATTATTTTTTATGTAATATTTGCTTTCCTTTATACAATAATAACAGGGGTAGGAACATTTGTCGCAGATCTTATAGATGGTCCAATACATTATTATCTATTATATAGTTGGAAGAATACAGAAGTAGCAAAAAAGTTTCAAAAAAAATATGTACCAGACATAGAAGAATATATTCAAACAAGTGATCTTCCAGATATCACTGTTAATGTGGATCGTTGTTCCTATACTGAATACAGTAAATCATTTTATGTACCTGAATATGAACTATACGTTACTTATTCTAGTCATACAGTTGATGATTATTATGATTCAGCTATTAAATCCAAGCGTGGTGCGAAAGACTTATTAAATATGATGCTAGAGGTTCATGAGAAAAAGAATGAGTATTATGAAAATCGTTCTAAAATATACTGGTTTGGTGAACCTTTTCAATCAGATGGAAGAATAGTGTCATTGCAAGATGATGATTTTGCAATGGAATTATCTGGTAACAAGCATAAGTATATGATAGAAAACGAGACTGATGTTGATAGGCTCACAATTGATGACAAAGTAGTATATGAACGAAATAAACCTGAATCAAGCTATTATAATTACACTCCATCAGAACCTAAGAATTATTACCCAAATATTGAATTACCTGGATCTTCTAGTACTTATAATGATGGTTATAATTCAGCAGTAGATGATGGTGATTATGATCATGATAGATACCGTACTGATCCTTCTTATAGACAAGGTGTAGATGATGGGTTTGATGAAGTAGATGAAGATTATTGATAGGAGATGATTAATGTGGAAAAAGAATGGCTTATGACTCCAGATGTAGCATATGAGAGATTGGATCGTGCAATTTATAATCATAGTGCATGTCCTGAAACAGCACATATACTATATCTCTATCTTGATGATGAAAAGAGGGAAATTACTATACCACCTAAAGAACTTGCGAAAGAACTTATGGAAGCAGATAAGAATCACTTAATGGATAATGATATATTCAACTTTATTGATAAAGCACTACGTGATGGATATTATTCTATAAAAGATCCATGGGCTTCATATTATTTAGGCTGTTTATATTATTTTGAAAGATTTAATAATGTGAATTATGAAAAGGCATTTAACTATTTTTCAAAAGAAAAGCATATAGGACCTTCAACTGTACTATTAGGTGAATGTTATTTCTATGGTAGAGGAACAGAACAGAATTATGAAAAAGCCTTCTTCTGTCTTATCCAAAGTGCTTTGACAGATAACAGTGCACGCTCTTTGTATCTTTTAGGTGATATGTATCTAAATGGATACTATGTGGATAAAGATATACCAGAAGCTAATGATTTGTATTTTCATGCTTTAGAAGTTGCTGATGAAGTGGATTCATCCAGTGAAACAAAAGCAGAAATATATGAACGATTAGGTAAAGTATACTTATTAAGACCAAAGACACTAGAAACATTGCACTTTGCTCTTAAGACTTTCAATTTAGCGGAACAACATTATTTAGAAGCCATGCAGGAATGCATGTTTTCTCTAAAAGATAAAGTAAAAGAAATACGTAACCTACAAATGGAAGTAAAAGAGTATTTAGATGATTTGATTCTTATGGATAAAGAACCTGTGAGTTAGTATTCTTTTGAAGAAATGATTTCTCTAATGAAATACGATATTTAATTGATTGGTTTGAAATATCTAAAACTTCTCAAAATGCAATATGGATTATTTGTCTGTATGTAATACAACTATGATGTGTTATTAAAACTTGTTTCTTATAGAAAACTACTGTTACATAAGTAACAAGAAACTGAATTAAAGAAAGATGTGATTTATATGTATGAAAGTTTGACTAAATATTTAGATGAGTTCACAGGAGCAGAATTTGGTACATGGATTATTGACAAGAAAAATGATGGAACACCAGAACATCCACTTCAGTTCCCTTTTGTGAATTATTCATGTGTTGTTGACCATTTTATTGATGATGTATTTTCATTTGTAGATAAGTACGAAGAGGTAGGATTATATAGTTATCAAAAAGTCCTTGAAGACAATGGCATCAAATGGAGTTGGGAACCGATGGTTAAAGCAGAAGTAGATAATTTAGATGCTCAATGTATTATTGCCTTGATTTATGGCGCTATTCGTGCAGATAGATTTGGAGAGGGGACATTGCTTGCATTCTTAAAAGATGGTTTTATTACAAAATGGCTAGAAAGACTAAAAACATTGGATGCAGATGGAAAGAATGTTGCTACAAAATAAATAGAGGAAACTATGAAGAATATATCAATAAATATGGAGAATTAGAATAAGATATTGATGTATAAGAACGTAAAACATTTTGAAGGAGGTTTATATGGTTGATTTAATTTTATTCCCATCTAGTTATTTTAATGCTTCAAAGGTGGATGAAGATTTACAAGCTGAATATGATGCAGTAAAAGCAACCGGTTTATTTGATGTGATACTATTTGGATATGATAAGTGGTTTGAAGAAGATCAATTAGTTATTAAAGATATACCTCAAGTAGAAAGAACTGCAGTATATAGAGGATATATGATGAATCCGGAAAAGTATGAAAGGTTTTATCAACGTCTTCTAGAAAACAATATCCGTTTAATAACTACTCCAAAAGAATATGAGTTAATGCATATTTTCCCTAATGTATATGAACTATTAAAACAGGATACTGCAAAAATGGAAATATATCCTCTTCATACTCAGATTAATATTGATAGTATTAAACATACTTTTGGTAGATTTATGGTTAAAGACTATGTTAAATCTGTAAAGGGTACAGAATTCCCTAAATATTTTGACAAAGATATTACACAGGAAGAATTTGATCAATGGATGGAAGTCTTTTATAAGTATCGTGGTAATCTGTTAACTGGTGGAATATGTATTAAGGAATATCTTAACCTAAAGTATTATGGTGACCACACCAATGAATACAGGGTCTTTTATATAAACAATAAAATAGCAACTATTACTAGAAATTCAGGACAATCTATAAATGCATTATTACCACCTCAACAATTATTAGAAAAGTATAGTCATCTGGAAAGTGGATATTATACTGTTGACTATGCTGAATTAGAAGATGTTTCATGGAAAATTATTGAGGCAGGTGATGGTCAAGTCTCAGGCTTAGCAGAGCATCAAGATTATGAGCAATATTTCAAAGTGCTCTATGAATACTTAAATGAATAGAATCTTACTCAAAGAAAAAACTCACGACAATAAATCGTGAGTTTTCTTCCGCACCGAGTGCCATTTACATATGTCATTCTATGTGAAAGTTAATAAAAAATCAATCTAGATTATCAAAAAGACATATTCTTTCACCATATGTTTAAATACCAATAGTTATTATAGATTATTAGTTGATTATATGCACTTTACCATGCCACCATCAACATTTAAAGCAACACCAGTAATATAATGTGCTGGTTCACTCGATAAGAATACAGCAGCTGATGCAATTTCTTCAGGTTTAGCATATCTACCCATTGGTATATTTGTCTTAGCAAACCAATCAATAGATTCATCACGACTCATACCAGTAGCACCTGCTAATTGATCACCTAACTGTCCTTCTGCATGCCATAACGGTGTATCTACAGGACCAGGACACACAGCATTTACATTTACATTAAATGCTGCACAATAATTTGAATAATCTTTAGTAATCATAATATCAGCAGCCTTAATAGTATCATAACTAATTAATCCTCCAGGCTGTTTACCAAAGATGGAAGCTGTATTTACAACACTTCCCCAGCCATTTTTCTTAAAATGAGGAATACATAAATTAGTTAATCTCACTGGTGCATACATCATAAGTTCTGCATGTTTTCTGAATGTTTCTTCAGGGAATGTTGCAATATCACCCATTAAAGCTGTTCCTGCATTATTACATAGAACATCAATCTTTCCAAAATGTTCAGCAACATTTTCAATAAAATCTTTGCAGTTCTTTTCGTCTGTAACATCTACTTTTTCAATATAAACTTCATTATTCTTTAGTTCAGTCTTTAAAGCATTCAACCCCTCTAGATTTAAATCAGCTAATGCAAGTTTTGCTCCTTCTTTTGCATATGCTTCAGCAATAGCTTTACCAATACCAGAAGCGGCTCCTGTCACGATAACGACTCGATCTTTTAAACCTAATTCCATAACAAATCAATCCTCCTTGTATGTATAATTTATATATATAATTATATTTCTCGATAAAGTGCATATTCTACCAATACAGTATTTTAATAGTAATTTATCAGACGCAAGATAATTTTATAAAAAAATACTTGAATAAGTACATTGAAAGTGCTATCATTTCACATGATGAAAAACGTATAGGATTGTTACTATTGAATTAGGCAAGACCAAAGTAAACCTTCTTTTTTAGAGGGGTACTTTGGTCTTTTTTGTTGGTCCTATATAGAAAAGAAAGGAAAAGGGATAATGAACAAGAAACAAGGTGTTATTGGATTAGTTGCAACTGTTATGATTGCGAATGCAGCATTTGTTGATGTAAGACCAGTCTATGCTGTAGAAAACTTAAATCTTGCTAAAGGGTGTACTGTTAATGCAAGTAGTTATGAAGTAGATTCTACATCACCAAGCAAAGCAGTAGATGGTGATATTAAGACTCGCTGGGGAACTGCACAGAATAAGGCAGACAATGAATGGATTGAAATTAATCTAGGTGGAGAAAAGACAGTACGTCAGATTAATATCAATTTCGAAAGAACGGATGATGCACAGAATATTCTAGGCTATAAGATTGAACTAGAAGAAAATGGACAATATAAAGAAGTATATAAAAAGACTACTAAGGCAAAACAGAATGAAATCATTCAGTTAGATAAAGATCATCAAGCCACTAAAGTAAAGGTAACTGTACTTTCTGCAGATGGAGGTACAATCAACTGGAAAAATGTCGGAATCAATGAAATTGAAGTCTATAGTAAGATTGTAGAAAAAGCAGATGCTACGCCTAATAAGAACCATATGGCAAACGCTACAGTCACTGCATCAAGTAGTGAAGCTAATACACTTAGTCCAGATAAAGTAAAAGATGGAAGCACAGAAAAAGCAAACCGCTGGGCAAGTGATTATGAAACTCCAACTACTAATATCTGGTTAAATACTAAATTTGCTGGATTGACTCTCGTTAAGGAACTTAAGATTCATTTCTTTGAAAGAGATGTTGCTCCAATGCCATCTAACGTAAAGAGTTTTGATATTAAATACAAAGATAAAGATGGTGTAGAAAAACTTGCAAAGAGCTTTACTAATACCAAAAAGGGTGACGGTTATAATAATGAAGTTGTTGTTAAGTTCAATGAACCTATTGAAGCAAAAGAATTAAAGCTTTGTAACTTTGTTGCTGAAGCTACGTCTTGGAATAACGTAAGTATTGCTGAAATGGAAGTTTATTCTAATGAACAAACAGCACAGAAAGCAACTCTAAACTCTGTTGTCTCTTCTATCGAATCTCAGAGTAAGACAATTGAAGCAGATGTGAATACATTAGATATGCCAGCTGTACCAGAAGGATTTACTGTAAGGATCAATGGTGCAGACCTTGAACAGATCATTGGTGCTGATGGTAAGATTGTCCATCCGTTAGTTGACAAGAATGTAAAAGTCTCTTATGTAGTTACAGAAACTTCTACAGGAAAAGAAAAGAAGACTGCAGATGTTGACTATGTTGTAAAAGGCATGAATGAACAAGTGACAGGTAAGAATGCGAAACCTACTGTTATTCCAGAAATCCAGGAATGGCATTCAAACTCAACAGAACAGATTTCTGTTAACTCATTAAAGACAGTGACTTATACAGATGATAAGTTAAAAGCTGTTGTAGATGAATTTGTACGTGATTATAAAGATTTCACAGGTATTAACCTTACAGTGAAAAAAGGTGCTTCTCAGTCTAATGCATTCAACTTTGAATTAAAAGCACCAGATACTCTTCTAGGTGATGAAGGATATACAATGGATATCCAGAAAGACCGTATCAATGTTGCTTCTGTTCATACAACAGGTAACATGTATGGTATGCAGACAATCCTTCAGATGTATAAAGAAGATAATGAAGGCTATAAGATTGGTAAAATGCGTGACTATCCTCGTTTCAAGACACGTGGATTCTTATTCGATGTAGCACGTAAACCAGTTTCATTAGATATGATGAAGGAAGTTGCAAGAACAATGCGTTACTATAAGATGAATGACTTACAGACTCATTTATCTGATAACTATATCTTCTTAGAACAGTATGGTAAAGGTGATAATGAAAATGAAGCATTTAAAGCCTATGAAGCATTCCGTCTAGAATCAGGATTATCTAACGATAAAGGTGAAACACCTACTGCAAAAGACTATTCTATTTCTAAGAAGGACTTCAGAGAATTCATCCAGGGTGAAAGAGCACTTGGTATGAAGGTAGTACCTGAAATTGATGTTCCTGCTCATGCAACTTCATTTACTAAAGTATGGCCAGAATTAATGGTTCAGAACAAGGTATCACCATTAAATAGAAATAGACCACTTATTGACCATCTTGATGTCTCTAAGAAAGAAACAAAAGATAAGATCAAAGAAATCTTTGATGATTATACAAAAGGTGCTAATCCAGTATTTGATGGAGAAACAACTGTACATATTGGTGCAGATGAATTCTTATCAAACTATACAGCATATCGTGGATTCGTTAATGATTTAGTTCCTCACTTAAAAGAAACAAATACAGTACGTATGTGGGGTGGTTTAACTTGGATCAAAGATAATCCAGTGACTCAGATTAAGAGAGAAGCTATTGATAATGTAGAAATGAACCTTTGGTCAGCTGACTGGGCAGATGGTATTGAAATGTATGATATGGGCTATAAGCTTATTAATACAATTGATGACTTTGGTTACATGGTTCCAAATGGAAACAAAGGACGTGCTAATGCTTATGGAGATTTATTAAACGTAAATAGAATCTTCAATCAGTTTGAAGCAAATAAAGTAAGAGTTAAAGGTGGCGCTTATAAGTATGTTCCTGCTGGTGATGATCAGATGTTAGGTGCTGCATTCGCATTATGGAGTGATAACATCGATAAGAGTGCATCAGGTTTAAGTGAATCTGATCTATACTGGCGTTTCTTTGATGCATTACCATTCTATGCAGAAAAGACATGGGCTGCGACTGGTAAGGAAAAAGGCAGTGCAGATGCGCTCGCAAAACTCGCTCAGGATAAGGGAACAGGACCTAATACAAACCCTTATTACAAAGAAAATAAAAAAGGTGAAAACTATGAAAGCTATGATTTCAATAATGGCTTAAAAGATAGTTCTGAAAACAAACGTGATCTTAAAACAGGTAAGAATGCTGAAGTAAAAGACAAGGCATTAGAATTAAAGGATGGCGTAAGTTATGTCACTTCTCCAATTAAGAAGCTTGGAAATGGTAATAAGTTATCATTTGATATTAAGTTAAAGAAACCTGCTAAACCAGGAGATATCCTATTTGAATCAGATGCTGACTATGGAACACATGATATCAGAATCATGGAAGATGGTAAGTTAGGATTCACAAGAGAACTTTATAACTACTATTTTGATTATGAATTACCTGTAGGTAAGACAGTCAATATCGCAATCACTACAGATCAGCAGAAGACAAGTCTTTATGTTAATGGTGAATATGTATGTGATGCAAAAGGTAAATTCATTCATAATGATATTGTAAAGAAAGAAAACATCACACATGCAACTTTCGCATTACCATTAGAAAGAATCGGTTCTAAGACAGAAACAGTTTCTGCAGTTATTGATAACGTAGTAGTCACTGAAAAAGCACCAGAAGTAGATCTTTACAACAAAGCAGCTTGGACAGGAAAAGCAGAATCAGAAACACCAACTTCTCACGGTGGTCAGAATGAAGGTATTATCGGTATGGCATTTGATAATAAAGCTTCTACAATCTGGCATTCAGACTGGTCACAGGCTACAAAAGATAAGGTTCCTACTACATCAGGTGGAGCAGGAAGCGGTAAGGGTGCTGATGGAAGTATCTGGACTGAAATCAAGTTTGATAAAGCATATGAAATCAACCAGGTATCATTTACACCACGTCAGGACTCTAACAGTGGTCAGGTGACTAAAGCATCACTTTATATCCAGACTGAAAAGGATGGAGAATGGGTAGAAGTAGCAAAAGATCAGACATTTGCAGCTAACAAGTCAGAAAAAGTATTTACTTTTGATAAACAGAATGTTTATGGATTCAAGTTTGTTGCAAGTCAGTCAAATGATGGATGGGTTGCTATTTCTGAATTCAATATTGCGAATAAAGAAGTAACTAATAACACTTATACTGTTTATGTAGAAGCAGAAAAAGGTGGAAAAGTAAGTGGTGGTCAGGAAGTTACAGCAGGTAAATCTGTAACTGTTACTGCAACACCTAATAGAGGATATGTATTTAAGGGATGGTATCGCCCTAACGGTGAAAAAGTATCTGATAAAGCAGAATACACATTCAATGTAAAGGGTAATACATCTTTAATTGCAAAGTTTGAAAAATCTGCTGAAGCAGATGTTAAGATTACAAGTATTCAGAAGTTAGATGATTTGACTGTTCTACAGGGCACTTCATTTGATAAGTTAAATCTACCAGAAAAGATTACTGTTACATTTGGAAACAATGAAACAGAAGAAGTAGATGTTACTTGGAATAAGAATGCTTATAATGCAGATGAATGCAAGACATATGTATTAGAAGGTACATTCACATTACCAGAAGGTTTAGTAAATCCAGATGGATTAAAGGCTACAATCAAGGTCACTGTTGAAAAAGCACCAGTTAAGACATATACAGTTATTGTAGAAACTGATAAGAACATGGGAACTGTTTCTATGGATAAATCAGATGGTACTTATGAAGAAGGTACAAAAGCTACATTAACAGCTTCAGCTCATGAAGGTTATGAATTTGTAAACTGGACAGATGCAGATGGAAAAGTAGTAAGTACTTCTAACCCATATACATTTGAAGTAAACGCAAATACTACACTTAAAGCAAACTTTAAGAAAGTAGAAGTAACACCAACAACACCTTCATCAAAAGATATCTTAGATGCAATCATTGCTGGTAATAAAGTACCATCAGTGATTAAGAAGGGCGAAAAAGAACTTGTTCTTCCTAAGGTTCCAGAAGGTTACAACATCAAGATTACTCAGGTAAATCCTGAAGGTATCATCGCATTAGATGGTAAAGTCACTACACCTAAGAAGGATACAGATGTACTTGTTACAATCTCAGTAACAGATGCCGAAGGAAAATCATTCTCAGCAGACTTCATCGTAAAAGTAGAAGGATTAAATGAATCTGATAAGGAAATTCCAAAAGATCCAACTGATGATAAGAAACCTGCTAAGACAGGGGATGCTACATCAATTGCAAGCTGGATTTCTATGATGACAGTTGCAGGTGCAATGTTACTTAAGAGAAAAAGAAGATCTTAAAATTCTACCTCTTGAGAGATAGCATGAAAAAATGCTATCTCTTTTTTAGTTATTGCTATTCTTTCTCTTCGTCCTTTACAATATGAACTAAGGAGGTTTTACTATGATTAAAGTAGATACACTCTTAAAAACTATCCAAGATGCAGTCGATTCTAATGACTATGATCTTGCAGTATATTTAACTCAACAACTCTATGCTTTCTATAAAGAAACCTTAGGAGAAAATCACTCCGATACATTAAGCACATTAGATGATTTATCTGATTATTATGATAAATTAGGGGACTGCAATCAAGCCATACAGTGTGGTCTACAGGTATATGAAATATCAGAACAAATACTTGGCTTACATCACTAAGACACGTTGGCAAGATTAAACAATCTTGCTGCTTATTATGCTCATGCTGGAGATCATCATCAAGCTATAGAATTATTTCTAAGAGCTTATAATACTGAAAAAGAAATACTCGGAAAATATCATTCATATACTTTACAATAATTTATCTTAACCCCTAATTAAAGGTGTCATAGAAGTCTAACTCAATACATAATAATAAAATATAGAGTATAATAAATGTGAGATGGAGTTTCAGGCTTGCCATATTCTCTTGATTATGAAACGTATTATAAAATACTCTATAAATATTTGAACAACAAGAAGTAGGTGAAACATATGAAGGTTTATGTGAAATGTAATAAGAATTCTAATTCTGGATTAGTTATTGGGAAAAGTGAAACATTTACAAAAGCGATATATGGCTTTAGTGAATTAGGCTGTGAAATCATACCCTATGAACTATTAGATGATATATACGATGTCGTTACAAAAGAAGATATAGTAGTTGATTATATTTATCAATGTGAAGAAATATTTAGAAAGTTTGGGTATGATGATGTTCATGTTGATGATTATCCTGAATGCTTAAAGAAGTATTTAGGACGAAAGATTTGGTATGATACGATTGATTCTATTTCTTCTCATGTGGAAAAATGGTCTGCCGGATGGTTTGTTAAACCGGTTAAGTCAAAAGTATTTACAGGAAAAGTTATAAAGAGTATCAAAGATTTAGTTGGATGTGGTAATTGTGAAGAAAACTATGAAGTCATATGCAGTGAAGCAATAGATATTAGAAGAGAATGGCGATGTTTTATTTATTATGATGAAATTTATGATATAAAGCCATATAAAGGGGATTATCATTATACATATGATCCACATGTCATTGATCAGATTATGAAGGATTTTAGAACATGGGAAGAAAGACCAGCAGCCTGCATTATTGATATTGGTGTGACAAGTGATCATAAAACAATAGTAGTAGAATGCAATGATGCTTATTCATCTGGCGATTATGGACTAGAAGACTTCAAATATGCTAGATTTATATCTGCAAGATGGGCTCAGATTTTTGAGCGAGAAGATCCGTTTGATTTTAGAAAGTATCAGCCTTGATATTAATTAATAGATAATAAAAATATAAATAGTGAAAAAACGTTGAATAAATACATCTGCTTATAGAGATACACTTCTATACAATAAAGATTATCATTGGATAAGCTTATTTTAATTACTATAAAGGGGCTGCAACGAATAGACAGTACTTACTACTACCTTGAGCGTTATAGCTCTTTTTCTTTATATTTGATCTAAGAAGGCTATCTACTATTTAATGTGAGATCCCATCTCAAGGACATTAAATAAAAAGGCGCTTAAAACTGATTAGATATAAAGATCTCAATATGATTTAATCGATATTTTCAGCTACACCATATAATTTGGCGCCTAAAAAATAGGCTGTAGCAAACCTCGTTGCTACAGCCTATTCTTCTAATAACCAATCAATTATATTGATCACTTTGATACCTTCATAGTTTCCTAGCGTATATCTATCTAAAGTAAGGATGATTTTTTCATAATTATCCTCAATTTGTTGCAAAGGACGAATTTCTCTATTGAATGTATTTTCGTCTACAAGTGATGCAGTGACTTGTATATAAGTATATACATCATTTCTTTTTGCGATAAAATCGACTTCTGTACGACCATTTCGTCCGATATTCACATTAAATCTTCTTCTCAGTAGTTCTAGATAAACGATATTTTCAATTGTGAATCCTAAATCATAGAATTGCTTTGGAAGAATATAATTACGAATTCCTGGATCTACAATATAATATTTCTTATTCGACTTTAAGACTTCTTTACCTGAAACATCCATGACTTCTACTGGGTAATAAAGATAAGATTCACATAATGCTTCAACATAATTACTGATAGTATTAGGAGAAGTCGTTCTTTCGTTAGATTTGAAATAATTAGTAATACTACGTATAGAAACAGGACTTCCAACAACACTTGATAAATATTTGGATATAGCTTTAAGTAGCGCAATATCAGTTACACTCTTTGAATTTTTTCTATTAATTCTTTCTTCAATATCCTTTACAATCACAGTATTGTAGATTCCTTCTAGATACATATCAATTTGTTCATTTAGTAATTGTATTTGATTGATATAAGGAAAACCACCTGTTTTTATATACTTTTGAAAAGCCTCTTCTTTATTTGTTTGTGGATTATAGACTTCTTTAAATGATAAAGGGAGAACAGGTATTTCAATATATCGACCACTTAAATAAGTAGCTAACTGACCAGAAAATATATACGAATTAGAACCTGTAATGTAGATATCTATATTTTCTTTTACGTGAAGGCTATCTACAACCTTTTCATAAGAAGGAACATTCTGTATTTCATCTAGAAAAATATACATCATCTTATTCTCTACTAATCTATCTTTAATGTATTGGTAGAGTTTTTTATAATCCTGTAGATCTTCATACTCAAGTTCTTCAAAGTTAATAGAAATAATCTGTGATGGATCAATCCCATTATTTAACAAATATTCTTGATACAATTTTAAAATTGTACTTTTTCCACAACGTCTAATTCCGGTAAGTACTTTTATAATATTTTGATCTTTCCAGGATAATAACTGTTTTAAGTATTCTTTTCTTTTAATCATTTTGTTCACCTCTATTCTGATTAGATTATATCATATTATCTTAATTAATTCAATTTATGTTCAAATTTGAGAACACTCATGTAAGAATATGCACTGGTGTTCAAATTTGAGAACACTAATGTAAAAATACACAATAATGTTCTCATTTGAGAACACAATAAAAGGGCAGCTGCCTGCCCTTAATTAGTCTTAATATCGATTGTTATCTTAACATTCTTATGAATATTCTCTACCATATAAGAATACATATTTGTCTGTGTATCAAAATCAATATATTCTACAACCACTTCTTTATCATTCGCCTTCACAATAAAGTTAAGTTCTTCTGGAGATAAGATATTCAATGCATTCATTTCAGAATAATACTCTAAATAAATAGTATGATCATCCGTATCATTACTTCCTCTAGATCCACAAAGAGATAATTGATTTAACTGCAGTGATGCATCCATATTATTCTTGATATCTTTAATACTCTTTAATCCATCAATCACAAAAGAACCAATCATTTCTGTAAGTGATTCAACAATCTCAATACCCTTGAATTGTTCTTTCTTCTTACAATACTCTTCATTATAATTGTTTTTTCTAATAGACTCATTCACCAATGCATGATAATAATCATTCTCTAGAATATCCTTCTTATGTTTCTCTAGAAACTCTCTTTCTTCAGGTGTTGGACAAAAAGATTTTAAGTACTTAATATATGTTTTAACCATTTCTAAATCAGCGCTCATATGACTCATCACCTTTCTTATTAAGAATCTCATCCATATTTCTACTTAATAGATCTTGGAATCCTCCCATCCAATCTTTCTTTTTATAATCATAGATGGTTGTACCATTCTTTGACAACATGATTGTATTAAAAGGATTCTCATTCATATAATCACAAATCAAATAAAGCTTCTCACATAAATCAAAATAGGATTCTAATATACTGTATAGAGAAGGCATTTTAATACTGCATAGAGAAGGCATTTTAAAGAATGATACAATCAGATCCTTATGTTCTTTTATATAATCTTTATAGAAGCCCATAATCAACAGATACCATTTCTTTGGTTCATCACATTCTTTATTGATGTTGATATATTCTAGGAAGCTAGTAAAACCAATATCGCACTCTCTATACTTCTTACTATCTATAAAACGGAAGAAAGTAAAATAAATATAACCTAATCTGATCAATTGCTTTCTTAACTGTTTTACAATCGTTTTTAATTCTTTCTTATCTCTAGTCGTCATCTTATTAGGATCTAATATTGAAGCAGTCAGTTCCGGTGTTCCTAAATCATTGAGTTCATCATAATAACTTTCAATAAGATTAATCGTATATATCATTGAAAATTTTATAATTAATTCAGCTCTATTTAATCCTGAGACCTTTTCAAAAAATCCTGCAAGGTCACGTATAAACTCACAATTATACTTATCATACATCTTAGAACCAGGATCTAATCTCTTTAACTCAGGAGATTTGGTCTTAGAAGGTTCTTGGCTATGTTCTTCTTTCATTGCTTTCTTCTCTTCTTGATTTTTTTTATTTATTTTACATGCAAGCATATAAGAACGAAGGAATGTATTCAAAATATCCACCTTCTTAGGCTTATTCTCAATATCCTTGAATTCTTCCCAATCATACATAGTAGTAAAATAGTTGAACTTCTTAAAGAACTCAACAGAAATATTTTCTTCATCCACAATTGTATCATCATTATAAAGTAAACTTTCACTTAACTTATAAGTATACAGTACACCCTTTAAGATATGATCGATTTCAGAACAGATATCATAGAATAAAGAAGCCTTATCCTTAGCAGTCATCTTATCATCACTTTTAAATACAACATAACCATTATATTGCTTCTTACGTAATAAAGAGTCTTGATCAAGGATATACTTGTCATCCTTTTGCTGATCTAACATATCATTGATTCTATTATGATATTCATTGAATACACTATAATATCCTGCTGTTTTGTGCTTTCTACGGAACATATTGGATACATCAATATCATAAAAGTAAGGACAATCAGCAAACATATCATTCTCTTTTTTCAAACTTAACATACGATCAAGAGGCACTCTATTTAATTTATAGATAATATTTTTTCTTAAGAACTCTTGATAACTGAATTCATCGACTCGATTATTCATATCAATAGGAGAATAGACCTTATCTGGATCTAATATTACATCTACTTCCTTTTCGTAGTCATGTTGTCTTTCAATCGACTTCTCTTCATCAAAAACTTTTATACGAGTAGTAAGTTTACGTTTTTTATTGAAGAAAATATAATCAGTACGATCATTTATTTCTTTTAAAAAATCTCTATTAGAACTCACTTTAGAAAAACGATCTTCAGAGATTACTTCTACTTTATAATTCTTATATAACTTGTCTAACTCTGATTTAGTACATTTAATAAACAAAGGTGATATGCTATTTCTTAAATAAATAAGATCAGTGAGTAATTCTATCACTTTTACTTCCTCTTCACCTTCGATTTTGTCAGATAAAAAAAGAAGACTATTCTTGATATCTTCCAAAGCCGTCTTTATATCTTTACCATCTAAATAATAAGGCTTGATATCATTTTCTATAGGTCCATCATTTCTTAGTAGTATTGGATTCATATATGTCACCTCCTGTTAATATTATAGTACAAATAAAGGGAAAATAAGAGAGAAATATATTATAGGTAAAGAGAGGTAAATGGATATGAAAAAGAAAACAATTGAAGAACTATTAGATGATTATAAGGAAAGAGTAGGACTAATAGGAGAGGATTATGTAAGTATTACAATCTTAAGTTTGATTGCAGGTGAATATAGTAAGCAGTACAACTATGAACAGGCAGTGAGATATTCTAAGATGGCTTATGAATCATGTATGAGATTATATGGACCTAATGATTTGAAAACGAGTTTACAGCTAGATGAACTCATTGAACATTATGAATTATTAGAAGATTATGAATCTATTGATCTAGTCATTAAAGAATATCATAGAATCAAAAGAGAAAGTTCACAGTATGAATTACTTGATGATGAAGATGAAGGTATACCATTTCCATAGTTTTTCTTTTCAAGTATATCCTTAATAGAATGAAATAAGACTATACATAAAGGAGCTACTAAAGATGCTAAGAAAAGATTTCTTATGGGGTGGTGCAGTCACTGCCCATCAAAGTGAAGGTGGATATACTGAAGGAGGAAAAGTCCCTGCAGTATGTGACTTAATAGTCACTGGTAAGTTCTCAGACTTTAAGAATGGTATTGATGCTTATCATAGATACAAAGAAGCCTTTGACTTATATAAAGAGTTAGGCTTTAACGCATACCGTTTCTCTTTAGACTGGTCTAGACTTATGAGTGATGAGAATGCTTATAATGAAGAAGGATTTGCCTTTTATGATGAATTCATAGATGAATTACTCAAGAGAGATATAGAACCTATTCTTACACTTTATCACTTTGAAATGCCTGTGTTCTTATATGAGAAATACAATGGTTTTGAAAGTAGAAAGGTTGTTGATCTATTTGTAGAATTATGCAAGAAAATCGTAGATCGTTATTGTCATAAAGTTAAATACTGGATTATCTTTAATGAACAGAATGGAATACTACAGAAAGGACCAAAGATGTTTTTTGGTGCTGTATGTCCTGAAGGAGAAAACCCTATTACTCTAGATCATCAAATTATGCATAATACTTTAATCGCGCATAGTTTGATAAACGAATATATCCATCAAAAAGGAGGCTATGTTTTAGGTATGGCCACTATTGTACAAAGCTATCCTGAAACATGTCATCCATTAGATACATTAGAATTTACGAAAGCCCAGAGCGAAGCATTTGTATTCTTAGATGTCTTTGCGAGAGGACACTATAACAGCTACTTCCTAGCAAATATGAAACAAGAAGGTACTATGCCAGTTATAGAAGAAGGGGATTTTGAAATACTTAAGAAGGGTAAAACAGATGCTCTTGCAATAAGTTATTATATGTCTACTATTAGTCATTATGGTGAAGATTGTTTGACTAATGTGGAAGATGTAGTCATTAAGAAGAACCCTTACTTAGAAATATCTGAATTTGGCTGGACAATAGATCCTATTGGATTACGTATCACTCTAAGACAATTCTATGATAGTATCTATATTGTAGAGAATGGTTATGGCTATGATGATCTATTAGTAGATGGTGTTATTAATGATGATTATCGTATTGATTATATGAGAAAACATATTGAAGAAATGAAAAAGGCTGTAGAAGAAGGTGTGGATTGCAGAGGATACTTATCATGGGGTCCTATTGATATATTGAGCAGTCGTGCACAGATGAAGAAGAGATATGGTTTTGTTTATGTGAATAGAGATAATGATGACTTAAAGGATATGAGAAGAATTAAGAAGAAGTCATTTGAATGGTATAAGAATGTAATAAGTAGTAATGGGGAAGTGTTGTAAGGAGGAGTAATCCTCCTTTTTTAAATCGGAAAATAAGTGAAAAATAAATTATTCACTTAAAATTTAGAGAAAAACAAGAAATTCTTTTGAATAATATAGTAGAGATAGAACATTATTTGTCTTCGGGAACAATTAAAGGAATAGTTACTTTCACAATGGCAAGAGAAATATTGAGAGAAGGAGGTTATTTGTTGATTGATGAAATAGAGAACCATTTTAATAAGGAAATAGTAAGTACTCTTATACGTTTCTTTAAGGATAGTCAGTTAAATAAGAAAGGTGGAGTTTTATTCTTTTCTACTCATTATCCAGAACTTATGGATGAATGTGACCGTAACGATAGCATATTTATTACTAGAAATAGTAATGGTATTACTGTAGAAAATCTTTGTAATATTTTGAAAAGAAATGATATTAAGAAGAGTGAAGCTTATGAGAGTGGATATCTTCAAGGGACTACACCATCTTATGAAGCGTATATGAAGTTGAAGAAGAGTATGAGTGAATAACTGATTGAAAATATGAGGAGGTTAATAATATTGAAATCTAAATACTCTATAGATGAGCAATTGAAAAATCTCGAAGATAAGAATGTTCAATTTAATATTATGAGTAAAGAGGAAGCACGAGAGTATCTACAAAATAATACGTACTATTTTAAGTTAAAATCTTATGAGAAATCATTTGAATACAACGTGTCAAAGAATCAATATATTAATCTTGAATTTGCATATCTGGTAGAATTGTCTAAGCTAGATATGTACTTAAGGGAATTGATCATTAGAATATCATTGCATACAGAACATTTTTTGAAAGTCAAATTAATTGATGATCTTACAAAGAATGAAAAAGAAGATGGTTATCATGTTGTAAGAGAACTGTTTTCTAAATATCCATTTATGGTAGACCATATTAATCAAAAGAAAAATAATTCAGCATGTGCAGATTTGATTCATAAATATGAGAATGAATGGGCTACTTGGAATTTAATTGAAGTTATATCATTTGGTGATTTCATTAGATTATATGAATTTTATTATTCATTATATCCAGAACAGGCTAATGCGATTGTCAGTGATCTTATATGGTCCCTGAAATTTATTAGGAATGCCTCAGCACATAATAACTGTTTATTGAATACTTTAAGAAAACCTTATGTGTATACACATTTGTATGACAAAAAGAGAAAAACAATTATTGTAAATAAGAGATTGGTCTCGCTATTATCATCAGTTCCTACTATAACGAAAAATAACAGAAAGAAAAAAATGTCTAATCCTGTTATTCATGATGTTGTGGCAAGTTTATTTTTGTTTAATGAGATATGTACAAGTCAGGTATTTAAGAAGAAGATATTTACAGAATTTAAAGATTTTATGGAAGGAAGATTGATTAAAAATAAAGAATATTTCAGTAGTGATAATGTTTTTACCTCAATTTATGAATTTATTAAAAATGTAGTTGACTATTTATACGAAAGAAACGTATAATACATTCAGGGACAAAAACATTTATGTTTTATGTGATGCGACGCCTGCGTTGCGTCACTTTTTTTATTTTAGTTGATCTCATAGTACATAAACTGTGAGATTTTTTATTTATACCTCAAACTTGGCATGTGGATTGCAATATATATAAGTGAATAAAGAATGGAGGTATTCTATGTATGATGTAACAGCAACAGGTGAACTCTTAATAGACTTCACTAGAAATGGTTTAAGTGAACAGAATAACCGTATCTATGAAGCCAATCCAGGAGGCGCACCTTGTAATGTACTTGCTATGCTTGGAAAACTAGGTTATAAAACCGCATTTATTGGAAAAGTAGGAAATGATGAGTTTGGAAAACTATTAAAGAATACAATCTCAGAACAAAAGATTGATTCTATAGGTCTTGTAATGGATCCAGATGCAAAAACAACACTTGCTTTTGTAGATAATGATGAAACAGGAGACCGCAGCTTCTCTTTCTATAGAAAGCCAGGCGCAGATATGATGCTTAGGGAAGACGAAGTGAATTATGAATTAATTGATAACTGCCGTATCTTCCACTTTGGCTCTTTGTCTATGACGGATGAACCGGTGAGATCTGCCACTTATGCGATGATTGATTATGCAAAAAAGAAAAATAAGATTATTTCTTTTGACCCTAACTTAAGACCACCTTTATGGGAAAGTGAAGATCTTGCAGCTAAACAGATCTGGTATGGTATTGAACAGTGCGATATCTTAAAGATTGCAGATAATGAGATTGAATGGCTCACAGGTACTGATGATTATGATAAGGGAATTGAAATCATTAGAGAAAGAACACATGCAAAACTCATCAATGTTACACTTGGTCCAAATGGTAGTATTGCTTACTATGGCAATCATAAAGTATTTATGGACCCTTATTTAAATAAGGGCACAATAGAAACAACAGGTGCAGGTGACACATTTGGAGCCTGTGCACTTCATGCAGTACTTAAAAATGGATTAGACAATATGACTGAAGAGAATTTAAAAGAAATGCTTCAGTTTGCGAATGCAGCGGCTTCTTTAATTACAACTAAGAAGGGCGCATTAAGAGTGATGCCAGAAGAAAAAGAAATTAAAGAATTAATAAATAAAAACTAAAAGTTGGCATTACAATTGCAGTATATATAAGTGAAAAGAAAAAGAAAGGAGAAAATAAAAAATAAGAAAACTAAAAGTTGGCACGACAATTGCAACTTATATAAGCGTAAGGGGGATATCAAAATGAGACACATTTTAATCGCAACACATGGGTTACTTGCTTCAGGTGCAAAATCAACAATGGAATTCTTGATCGGCAATGTAAATAACGTTGACTATATTACAGCTTATGTAGATGGTCAGAAACCTATCAATGAGCAGATTGAAGAATACTTTGCAAAGATTCCACAGGAAGATGAAATTGTGATTTTTACTGATATTAAGGGTGGAAGTGTAAATCAGAAGATGATTCCATATTGCACAAGGGAAAACACTTTCTTGGTATCAGGATTTAATTTAGCTGTTCTTATCGAAGTCACTATGACTCCAGAAAAACTTACTAATGAGTTCTTAAAGGCTAAGATTGAAGAAGCGAGAGAACAGTTATGCTTAGTAGAAATTGAAAAAAACAATATAGAAGAAAACGATGACGATTTTCTTCTATAAGAAAGAGAGGAAAAGAAAATGATTGTTTGTTTAAGAGTAGACGAAAGATTAATTCATGGACAGGTTGCTATGACTTGGACAAAGGAATTAAAGCTTCATGGTTTAGTTGTTGCAAGTGATGAAGCAGCATCAAACGAATTACAGAAGATGTCATTAAAGATGGCAGTGCCAGAAGGTATTAAATGTATTATTAAATCAGTAGAAGGCGTTTCATCAATCTTAGATGATCCTAGATCAGAAAAGATGCGCTTAATGGTTCTTGTGCCAACAGTACGTGATGCTGTTACTTTATGTAAGAAATACAAGAATATTGAAATGGTTAACTTAGGTAACGCTGGAAAGATGACTTCAGGTGAAAAGATTACTTTAACTAAGGAAGTTATGCTTACAAAAGAAGAATTAGAAGCATTAAAAGAATTAGTTGAATTATATCCAGATACATTTTTCCAGGGTACACCTTCAATGGAAAAGAAACTTGCTACAAACGTATTAAAAAATTTATAAGAGATAGGAGAGAGTTATTATGTTAAACGCATTTTTCGTCGCATTGGCAGTATTCGTAGGCGTTGGAGGACACGAATTATTCGGTATGGTCATGTTAAGTAGACCAATCGTTGTTGCACCTCTTACTGGTTTATTGCTAGGAGATGTTCAGACAGGTTTATTAGTTGGAGCATCTTTAGAATCAATCTTTATGGGAGTTGTCAATGTAGGTATTTCAAGTACTGCTGAGCCAGCTCTAGCTGCAGGTCTTGCTACAGCCTTCACAATTCAGATGGGTGGAAATGTTGGTACTATTATTCCAATCGTATTCCCACTTGCTGTATTAGGTCTTCAGTTCATGAACTTTATTTTCTCATTCGTTATTGGTCCATTCGCACCAAAATTTGAACAGCTAGCTTTAGAAGGTAAAGATAAATCAATCACAGCCCTTCACTTTGGTTTATGGGTATTACACTATGGTTTATATGCTTTAATTCCATTCTTTGCTGTATGGTTAGGATCTGATGTAGTGCAGACAATCTTACAGTCAATTCCTAAGGTAATCATGAATGGTTTAACAGTTGCTGGTAACATGCTTCCTGCTGTAGGTATGGCTATGTTAATGCAGATGTTATGGGATAAGAAAACTGGTATTTACTATATTCTTGGATTTGTTGCAGTGGCTTATTTAAAATTACCACTCATCGCTATCGCAGTATTAGGTGTTGTTATCGCATTAGTAACAGCACAGCGTGATATGCAGTTAAAAGATATGATGGCTAAACCAGCTGTTGCAAGTGCATCAGCTAATGACAGTGAAGAGGAGGACTTTTTCGCATGAAACTAATGAATAACATTGATAAAGAAGAAAAGAAATTAATCAGAAAGATGTTCTGGAGATCAGGTGCTATGTATGCATCTGTTAACCCAGTTACTATGGGTGGTGCAGGTTTCTGTTATGCTATGATTCCATTCATCAACCATTTCTATAAGAATGATGAAAAGAAAAGACGTGAAGCTCTTGCAAGACATGTCTCTTACTTCAGTACTACAGTACCTCTTGCATCATTTGTAATGGGTATTGCTGGTTCAATGGAAAAAGAAAACAGTGAAAAACCAGACTTTGATGCTAATGCAATTGGCTCTATTAAAACAAGTTTAATGGGTCCTTTAGCTGGTATTGGTGACTCATTATTCTGGGGTGTATGGAGAGTAGTTTGTGCAGGTCTTGCTATTGGTTTTGCTAATGCTGGTAACATCCTTGCTCCAATTATCTTCTTAGTATTATTCAACGTACCAAACTTCCTATGCAGATACTATGGTGCATGTTTAGGATATTCTTTAGGGGCTAAGTATATTGAAAAATTATATGCAAACGGCATGATTGAAATCCTTACAAAAGCAGCAGGTATTGTTGGTTTAATTATGGTTGGCGCTATGACTAGCCAGACAGTCGTATTCAAGACAATTCTTGAATTCAAGATGAAGGGACAGTCATTAATGAATGTTCAGTCAGCTCTTGATAGTATCTTTAAAGGTATCGTTCCATTATTAATGACATTTGGCTGCTATAAGCTGTTAAATAAGAAAGTGAACGTTATTGCAATCATCTTCGGAATTGTTGCACTAGGAATCGTTTTATCACTATTAGGTATTTGTTAATAAATACCACAGGAGGTCGCTTTGAATACAATGAAATGCAATCCATTCTATATGCTCAAGATCAAGAATGGAATCTATAGTACAGACAACACAATCAGTTATTATCGCAATAAGCTTCCAGATGATACATTTTCATTTGATTCATCCAATCAAAAAGTTCAAGCTAATCTTGATGAATTTGGCACAATTAAAAACCTTACCTTCTTTCATCACAACTACTACATGGAAAGCAAACCAGGTGTATGGGTAGGAAAAGACTTTGTCCAGGAACATGATCTTTCTGTCTCTATCACATGGAATGGTAAAAGAACTGAATTAAAATCTGATAATGTAGATGTCGTATCTGATCTTGCAGATAATCTTTTTCCAAGAAGTATTCATCATTTTAACTATGGAACAGTAAGCTTAATTGCTTGTGCACCTATTACTCATGATGGAGAAAGATTAAGTAGTTTGATGTATGCTATTATCGTTGAGAACCAAAGCGATACAGAAGGAGAAGGGGTCTTAGAACTTCCTTCTCTTTATAAAAAGAAATACTCTGATACAAGAAATGTATTAATAGAATGCCGTGAGACACAATCTCACAACTGTATTTCATTTATTTTACCACCTCATTCTCAAAAAGAATTTATGATTGCTTTCACTGATCCTAATGCATATCAGGATACACAGAAGCTGTTTAGTAGAAGTATTGATGAATGGCTCAAAGAAACACGTCAGTATTATAAACAATGCATAGGTACAGTCCATTTTGATGATGACCCAATGGCGGGCTACTTAATTGAAAGAGCTTATCAACAGGCGTCCGGTGCTTTCGCCATGAATGGGTATAATCAAATACTTGGTTCAAATTGGGGCACTTACCCCGTTACTCCTCATATATGGAATAAAGATATGTATTATTCCAGCCTACCTTATACAATGACTGAACCAGACCTATGTAAAAAAACAATAAAATGGTTTGCCCAATATGGTATCAAATACCCAGGTACTAAATTTGAAGGCGGCATCTTCCATTCATTAAGTAATTCTCTATCAGTGATTCTTCTTTCTGGTGCATATTATGATTATTTTGTTGATAAACATTTCTTTTTAGATAACGAAGATCTCTATAAACAGATGAAGGAAATCCTTAACGAAGTCATTACTTCTAGAAATCCAGATGAACCACATCTATACCACAGTATATGGATTTCAGACGCCTACTCCCTTGGCACATATCATACAGGATCTAACATCTGTGTATATCGTGCATGTCGCTCCCTATCAAGACTTGCACTGGAAATATTTGATGAGAAAGAATATGCAATTGAACTAGAAAATGAGGCCCAGGCAATCAAGAATGATATAGAGAAATATATGACTGTAGAAAGAAATGGTCATCGTATTTTTCTAGAAGGTATTGCGTCACTTGATCCAGATGCAAAAGAACATATGTCAGATGAGTGTTATCGTAAAGAGATGCTTGATCAAGGACTTCAGTTCTTAACTGACGTAGATCATGACGGTACTATCACATTAAGAATGCATGATGGTGAAGAATCAGACACTACATTATTGAAATATTATGGCTATGAGGCAGGAGACAGGACAACTCACTATGGACAATTCAGTTCAAGTGATGAGAATCCTACTTACAGTAAACTGAGCAGAGGGATTAAATGGGGTAACCAGTCAGGTGCAACATTCCCAGGATATATTTCAATATTGAATGGTGCAGATAATGTAGAAAACTGGAGTGGAGAAAACGGCAGATTTAAAGAATTAGAAAGACTGGCTGATTTAGATGGCAGCTGGTGGTGGTGGCCTTATAAAGTAGGGGCACCTACTGGAGATGTCACACGAATGAACAGCTGTGGTAAATGTGGATGGGCATCAGGTATCTTTTATATCTTGTTTATTACAGAATTCTTAGGAATCAACTATGATGCACCAAACAAACACTTAACGATTCATCCTAAGGAATTTATTGGAAACTTCTTCTGGGAGGATTTCCATATCGGTGAATCAAGATTTGATATCAAGGTAACTGATCAGCACATTCACATTATCAATAAAAATAATTATTCAATTACTGTCAATCAACATGCAGTAAAGGAAGGAGAAGATTATGAATTTACTAAGTAATATCATGACTTATAAAGGAGAACGTTCTAGAGCTGTATCACCCGAAAACCCAACTGGTGAAAAAGGCAAAGCGTGTATGGAAGCAAGTGCTCTAGGTCCATCAAGAAAAGGCCGTGGAAGCATTAAATTACCTATGGGTGAAGAAACAGTGATTGCGGATATTAAAGGTCCAGGTATTATTAGACATATGTGGATGACAATCCGTGAAAATACTGAAAAAGGCAGCTTTGTCATGAGAGATGTTGTCTTAAGAATCTATTGGGATGGTAGTGATACACCTGCAGTAGAAGCCCCTATTGGTGATTTCTTCTGTAATGGTTTTGGTGAAAGATGTGATGTCGCTTCTTTACCAATCGTTGTGAATCCTACTGGTGGAATGAACAGCTATTTTGAAATGCCATTCGCAAAAAGAGCAGTCATCACAATGACAAATGAACATCCAAAAGATATTACATCATTCTTCTATACAATTAATTATGCTGAAGTTGATGCTTTACCTGAGAATTGTTTATATTTCCATGCTTATTGGCGTAGAGAACGTCAGACTGAACTTGCTAAAGACTATGTCATTCTAGATGATGTTAAAGGTAAAGGCTACTATGTAGGTACTTACCTTGGTTTAACTGCATTAGAAAGATATTGGTGGGGTGAGGGAGAATTCAAGTTCTACCTAGATGGTGATGAAGACTATCCAACAGTTTCATCAACTGGTTCAGAAGATTACTTTGGTGGTGCCTGGGCATTCCATCAGAAAGATGAACTAGGAAGACCTTCGGTGAAACCATATTCTAACTTATTCTTAGGGTATCCATTCTATTCAACAAAGGATAAGACAAGAGAAAGATTTGAAACAGGTAAGTTGAATGCTGTTCATGCCTTTGGTAATGACAGCCTTCCTCGCCATGGCTTATACAGATTCCATATCTTAGATCCAATTGCCTTTGATGAAGACATCAAAGTCACATTACAGCAGATTGGTAACGATGATCTTGCATTATATGAAAGACAAGACGATGTTTGTACAGTTGCTTATTGGTATTGTGATCATAAGGAAGGATTCGATAAAGAATTCCCAAATAGAAGAGCAAGACTCCCAAGATAGTCAGACAGGAAGATATCCCTATATCTTCCTTTTCATGCGTGTTGGCGTTAAATTGTTTTTTAATAGTTTTCAAGTTATAATTAATTAAGAGCAAGGAGGTATCATGATGGATGTAAAAGATAAGGTTTATATATCACTTCAAGAATGCTTAAATGAGTCTGAAAAGATCCCTACATCTCAGATTGCAGACAATCTACATTTAAGTAGACAGATTGTGACGCATTATTTAAATCAGCTTTTTGATGAGGGAAAAGTAAAGAAAACAGATACAAGACCGACTTACTGGTATATTGAAAAAGAAGAACAGAATGCACTTGTCGAAGAAGAATTAGATTCAGAAGTATTTGATTCTATGATTGGTGCAACAGGAAGTCATAAGAAAATAGTAGAAATGTGTAAAGCATCTGTTTCTTATCCACCTCATGGTCTTCCGATTCTTATTATTGGTGAAAGTGGTGTAGGTAAAAGCTATATCGCAAAGCTCATCTATAAGCATGCATTACAGACAGGTAGTATTGATAAAAAAGCACCTTTTGTTGTATTGAACTGTGCAGATTATGCAAATAACCCTGAACTTCTTTCAGCTACATTACTTGGTTATAAGAAAGGAAGCTTTACAGGGGCTGATTCTGATAAGACAGGATTACTTCAGGAAGCAGATGGTGGTTATCTTTTCTTAGATGAAGTACATCGTTTATCATTTGAAAACCAGGAAAAGTTATTTGTATTTATGGATACAGGTAAGTATCGTCCTCTTGGTGATTCTAAATGGAGAAACTCAAACGTACGATTCATATTTGCGACAACAGAAAATCCCCAGAAAGTCTTATTAGAAACATTCAGAAGAAGAATTACATTACAGATTACTATTCCTAATATTACAGAACGCCCTTTACAGGAACGTATAGAACTCATAGAAACATTCTATAAAGAAGAAGCAGAAAAGATTAAAAAGAACCTCACTATTTCTAGCGGTGCTGTTAAAATGCTTTGTTTCTCTAAGTTTCCTGGTAATATTGGGAGATTAAGAAATTTAATTCAGGTTAGCTGTGCAGAAGCTTATTTCAAACACGGTAAAGAAGACAATCTTCTTATTTCTGAAGCAGAGCTTATTCATGCAGGAGGAGATATACCTGTCAATACAACAGGATTTCAGACTGAACGTAATATGGAAATATCCATTCTATGGAATCAGCCTAAAGAGTATATCCATCAGGAGTATTATGATGAATATCGTATTGAAATCATCAATCTCCTTCATAAGATAGAGACTGCATCATGGGGTCAGATTGACCAGCTCTATTTGAATTTCCGCGCAATTTTAAGAAAGATTAATCCTACACATAACAACTTAACAGAACAGCGTTTCTTTACGCAGATTTGTAAAGATATATTGATTCGATATGGTGTAAAGATGAATGATTCTTGTGGTAAAGAATTGTATATTCTCTATACAATATTCAATCAAATGTGTATTGATAAGGAACAGGAATGGAAACTTAAAGCATATTTTGAACAATCATGTCCTAGAGCTTTCTATGTTGCAAATCGCATCATTATTGAATTAAAGAAGTATGAATTACAATTAGAAGATAATCTTGCTTTCTTATTTGCGTTAGCTATTCATGAATATATCAGTGAGTCTCTTGAATTAAATGGGCTCATCGCAGCTCATGGTGATACAACAGCATCGAGTATTGCGAAGGTTGTCAATCAGGCGTGTGGTACCTTTATTATGGAAGGCATTGATATGCCTATGGATACAACACTTGATCAGACTGTAGAAAAAGTACAGAACTATCTCCTGCATTCTGCTAAGGGTAAAGGATTGATTTTACTTGTAGATACAGGATCATTAAGCAGCATGTATTCAAAGATAAAGAATAACTTATCTGGTGATTTATTAATTATTAATAATGTTTCTACGGCTATTGCATTAGATGTTGGTTTAAAGATGCTAGGTCATGGCTCTTTTGAACAAATTGTAGAAAGCACAAAAAAGATTAACAGCTTTGATGTTCAGTTCTTTGAAGGATTATCTAAGAATAAGAATATTCTTATTTCATGTATGTCCGGTGTAGGTATTGCAGAAAAGATACAGGAAATCATGAAGAGGACATTAGGTGACTGTGGTCTTGATTTCGTGACAATGGAATATAAGAAACTTTTAGATTTACTCAATGAAGATGAATCTAAGAATTTTGATCAGACTCTTATGATTTTGACAACATCTCCTCTTCATGATGGTATTTCAACACCTTGGCTGAGTGTTTATGATGTATTAGATGGCCGTGGCGAAGAAAACCTATGGAATGCATTAAGAAGTGTAGTTACACCAGAACAATTTGAAGCATTGAAGAATGAATTTGTAAGATTCTTTACAATCGAAGGTATTGTCAGCAGATTACAGTTCCTCAATCCTACAGTTGTTATTCAGGATGTAGAAATGATTCTTCATCGTTATCAGGATTATTATAAGATGGAGATGTCAGGCCATATAAGATTGAATCTTTATATGCATATCGCATTTATGTTTGAACGCTTAATGACTGCAGATGATACGGATGATGAAGAAGAACCTACAGATTTAGCACAGAAAGAGTTTTATCGTATATCAAAAATTGTTTTCCAGGATGTAGAAAAGAAATATCGTATTCATATAGATAATTATGAATTATCTATATTGTATGAATTATTGAACAAAGTTATTAAGGAGCCAATAGGCTTAGATGAAACTTGAACTTAAACAAGGTCAAAAACATCAAATATATCAGAAACAGATTGAAAAGAATCAGATCTTACAGATGGACGTCCAACAACTTCTTGCCCACATAGAGAAGATTTCTTTTGAAAATCCATTAATAGATACTGATGATATGATAGAAAGTACTTCTGATATAGGAAAAGAATTTGATATCGATAGTCTTTCAAGAAAATCAGAACAGAGTTTAAAGGAAAACATTCACTGGCAATTAATAAACAAGGATATAGACAATAAAGAATTAGTAGAATCTCTTGTAGAGTTATTAGATGATAATGGATATCTACGTCTCTCAACTCAAGATATTTGTACTTGTCTAAAATGTGATGAGAAAGAGTATATAGAAGCTAAAAATGTATTATCCAAGCTAGAACCTCCTGGACTTGGTGCAGCCACTTTAAAGGAATGTCTTCTTCTTCAATTAGAGCGCCTCGAAGAAACAGAAGATATTTATAAGACAAAACAACTTATTAAAGAATGCTTAGAAGATCTTTCAAAAAGTCATTATCATGCTGTTTCTAAGAAACTCGGCATATCCCAAAACAAAGTAAGAGAACTACTACAAATCATCCTGACATTAAATCCTCGTCCAGCCAGCAGCTTTAGTTCCTCTATTGAAGTCAATTATCCTGTACCAGATATAATAATCAAGGATAATGCTGTACAATTAAATCCAGTGATCTATAAGGATATAAACATCAATACAGGTTACTTATCCCTTGAATCAGAAAGTAAAGAAACTAAGAAATATATAGAATCTAAACTAAGACAAGTTTCCTGGTTACAACAATGTCTCACCCAAAGAAAGAATCTAATATATGATATTGCGGTCTTTTTACTAGACTATCAACAAGATTTCTTTATGAATGGAGGGGCTTGCCATCCACTCCTACAAAAAGATTTAGCTATGTTACTTGGAGTACATGAATCTACAATCAGTAGAGCCATTAAGGATAAATATATATATTGTGATAAGGGCTTTATTCTTCTAAGTGATCTCATTCCAAAGGGAACAGAAGATAACTCTGTTGATTCTATCAAAGAAACAATCAAAGAAGTTATCAATAATGAAAATAAAATAAAGCCTTTAAGTGATCAGAAAATTACCACTCTCTTAAAAGATAAAGGTATTGAAATATCTAGAAGAACAGTAGCCAAATATCGTTCAGAATTAAATATTCCAGATGCATCTGGTAGAAAACATATAAAAAAGTAGAACTGTTGTGTTCTGCTTTTTTTAGCTATTCAAGATAATAAGAACCTTTAATTTTTAAGGGGGGTCAATAAAAAACTCGCTTTAAATATTTGGGGGTTTCCACTTGTAAAGGGCAGTCAGAAATGACTGCCCT
>JABLTS010055198.1_pt1 | contig 46417 bp, 35 predicted proteins | sample 7160081 | NCBI WGS metagenome assembly JABLTS01 (sample SAMN14651231, study PRJNA627086) | human gut metagenome | isolation source: feces | host: Homo sapiens | reverse complement strand
GGTGTGGTTTCATCTTTAATTACAACTTTGTTTTTCCGAAAAGGAGAAAACATTAAAGTTATGGAAGCATTAAAAAAGAAGGAATTTGAAAAAGTTCTGGAGGAATTACTTGGAGCGGGAAGGCTTTCCTATGTAGAACTGTATAAATGTCAAAATTTCTTGAAAATTGCAAAACGGGCAGATGAAATGATCGCATCTAATCAAGAAAGGCAGCCTGAAATGGAAGTAGAAGAGAACATAGATCAGACTACATTTAGCTTTGACTGGCTGATGCGTTTTTTCGATGCCGTTGGAAATATTAGCAACGAGAATTTGCAACAGTTGTGGGGGAAAGTTTTGGCCAATGAGATTGCGAAGCCAAAGGCTTGCTCACTCCGTACATTAGACATGATTCGGAATATGTCATCTGAAGAAGCAAATATATTTTCGGATTTATGTAGGTATGTTATGCAGAGTGGGAATATTTATTATATTGATGCGGCTGGATTTTTTTGTGAGGAAGATGGAGATGAAGAATGTCGGGAGTTTATAAGAAACAGGGGATTGTCTTATGAGAGACATATTGTGCCATTGTTAGAGGCAGGCGCACTTAGCCAGGATCATGATTTGGCTTTATATATTTCTAAAGATACAAATTTGGAGATGCACAATGATAAAATATGTGGTATTGTCATGAGCTACGCTGATGTTCCTGAGTTATTCCGTAGAGATGCTTATTTATTAACCGCTAGCGGAAAAGAACTATATTCTGTTATTCAAAACGGTGGGGGATTTGAAGCAGATGAAGAATATGCGGTGTTGTGCCTAAAAGGTATGAAAGAGAGAAATTCAGAATTTTATGTAGGAGCTTTTCTAATCGCGCAAGGCGGAGAAGGGGAGGATCTTTTGGAGAATTAGGATGAAATAAAACTATATAATATCGAAAAAGTTCATACAGAAAACAAAGGAAGGAAATGCCATGGGTCATTCAAAAAATTTAGACGGAACTGCATTATGGAAAGAATATAAGAAAAAAGCTGATGCAGGAAGCGAAAGATGTATATGGGTAAAAAAAGTTTATGAATATGCTACAAATTATTTGAAGGATGTTCGCAGAAACTTTGGAAATTATACGTTGCATGACGAAACACATATCTTAAATGTATTGTATGCCATGGGCGGATTACTGGGAGATCAGATTAGTAATCTCACTGTGGGGGAACTGGAACTGCTGATTTTAGTTGCAAGTTTGCATGATGTGGGGATGGTTTACACAGATGAGGAACAGAAGGCACAATACGAGGATACAGAAGCGTGTAAAAGATTCTTGAGAGAACATTACCCGGAATTTATGGGGAGTGCGGCAGAAGAGTGGACAGAAGATATGCGGCAGTGGTATCTCCGCAGCTTGCATTCTGAACGTGTGGCTGAGGTGCTGCATAATGAGGCATGGAAGGAATTGATCAGTCAGCGCCCAAGGGATGTCGTGCCATTGCAGTGCATTGTGTCCGTTTGTGAGGCACATGGTTACAATCCTTCAGACATGGATGGTAATCATGATTTGGATTACTTAAATGCAAATGATGTCAGTCCACTGTTTTGTGCACTACTGCTACGGTTGGGCGATTTATTGGACTTTGATGATACCAGGGCACCAAAGGTATTGTACAGCTATGTAAGAGACAACGAAAAAAGTATTGAAGAGTGGAAGAAACATCAGGATTCTATAGGTTTTGTTTATCCGGCATCTCCTTCGACTGAAGCTTTGCCGTATAAAGCCCATTGTACCCATCCAGGTGTGGAGCATGCGATTCGTGATTTTCTGGACTGGATCGAGGTTGAACTTGGAAATTGCATAAGGTTGCAGAAGTCTTGTAGAAAAAGCTGGCAGCAGAACTTTCCTTTTCCCCGGACTATTTTACGTAATGAAATTGAATCCGATGGATATATGAGCGGAGACTTTTGCATCACGATGGATCAGACAAAGATTCTGGAATTGCTGACGGGAGAAAATTTGTATGATAACCGGGATGTTTTTGTGAGAGAATTGCTTCAGAATGCGATCGATGCCACTTTGCTTCGAGGAAAAATGGATGCTGATTTTATACCTGAAAAGTCCCGTATTGATTTCTGGGAGTGGAATGACAAGGATGGAAACATCTGGTTTCGTATTGATGATGAGGGAACCGGAATGACCATGGGAATGCTGCAAAGATATTTCCTGAAAGTAGGAAATTCATATTATTCTTCCAAGGAAATCGAAAGAGACTTAAGAGATCACCATCAAACAGAAAAGTATTATGGTATCAGTCGCTTTGGAATCGGTTTTCTGTCATGTTTTCTTAATGGTGATTATGCGGAGGTGTCGACTCTTTATTTTGATTCTGATAAAAACCGACGCGAAGAGGGAACAATAAATTATAATTCAAACAAACATTATGGATTACGATTGAAAGTGACGGGACTCAGCGGATATTATACATTGTTGAATCAATCACAGAACCACTTCACAAATGAGCAAATGCCGAATCCGGGTGAGTTTGTTACAGAGACTTCCTATCAGCAGGAAAGAGCAGGATATCGCGTGAAACCCGGAACTTCGATTGCCGTATGTTTAAATCCGGGGAAATTGGGAACTCTGAATTTGAAGAATACAGTGAAAAAATATTTGTTTGGTTCCCGGGTTCCGGTGTATTACAACAATGAGAGAATCGGGCAAACCTATGAAGAGATGATGGAGGCTGTCCATGCTGTGGAGGGGGAAAAAATTTATGAATTGACGGATGAAATGAAAAGACAGTTTGACCAGATATTTCCGAAGGTGCGTGGACAGTACCCACAAATTGTAATTACGGTTATTCCCTTGGATACAAAAGAGGATCATGTTTTGCAAGGGGTATCTGGAGTCTTGGTAAAAGGTGATGTACATTTTGAGAAAGAACCATGTTGGAAGGTGAAGGATTTATCGTATAGAATTGTTGGATATCTTGGAGAGAAGGATAAGCAACTTCAAATGACATTAGAGAGTAATTGTGAAAATCATATAAGTTACTCCAATATGTGGGAGGCGTTAAAGGAAAAATATGATGCAAACGAGGTAGATGCACTTGCTGATGCTTTTGAAAAATGTGAAGTTCGTCCAAAATCAGAAGAACAATTGGGAGAAGCATGGACTCCGTTTCATAAGTTCGGTAGGTTGGTTGAATGTTGGCAAGCTTATCATGATTATAAACAGCGGAGAGAGATGAGCGTTCCAGCTGAAAAATGTGGGTGTCCAGGAATCGTTTCTTTAGAGTTATTTTCTCGAGAGGACTTAATTGAGTGTGTATATCAAGGCGTTTATGAGGGAAAAATCCCCTCAGGATATTGTACAGATGATTCCTGCAGAGGAATATTTTTTCTGGAAAACGAGTGGCAGCCGATAACACAGGCTAGTCGCGTTGAGGTGACAAAACTTCCGATAGCGGTAAGCTTGTATATTTGGGGAGTCATAAATAAATATAAGATGACAAGTTCTTTAGAAGGACAGGTGTGGTTTCGAACTGAGGCGAATGATTATACACAAAAAGATTGGAGAAAGGTGGAAAATTTATCATTAGGCCAATGGTTGCAATATAATCTGAAGGATTATTTCAAGAAAAGGGTTCTATATTTGAAGGAACCTTTTCTATCAGATTGGGAAAATGGAACTAGCTATATACATAATTATTGTGATATACTTTTATTGAATCTGTATCAGGATGCATACTTACACGACCATAATCAAATGAAAATTAATTATGGGAAGGGACAAGCTATTTCATTCTTCGAAAAAGAGAAAAATGAATCGGATGAAATACTGGATCTTTTTCCACCGATGAGATTCTGTAAAGCTGCGAATGACAAGAGTAGGAGATTTCTTTGTAGTGCAGAGCCGGACTATCGGAAAGGAATTACTCTGGATCATCCTTTCATGATCTGGCTCATGAAGAATGCTGTTTTAATGAATAAATATTACCAAAGGCAGTTTAGACAGATCATAGACTGCCTTCGATATAGCGACGTAACAGATATTATTTCTGGAGTAAATTCTATTTGCCAGCAACTGATCAGCTTGCCCGAACATCATGGAGTGGATGTATATAACTTTCCGCAACTTAGCAGGGATGATTTCTGGTATATGGAAGATGACAGTGAGATATCTATATAGAGGAGTATTTTTCGGTGTTAGGTCAAATTCTGGGGTGTGATTCATTGAATCACGCCTCATAAATAGTTTTGGATCTGTTTAAATAAGAAATTTTCGTTTGTTCTGTAAGAAACGATAAAGTCAACTAAAAGCCATGAAAATGAAAAAAAGATAGATGAAAACGGAAAAAAGTAGATATATATGCACATATATGCTATAATAAATTGGTTTAGGGAAATGAACATAACATAGTTATGAACAGAAGGAGAGTTGCAATGGCACACAAGAAGCTTTGTAAAACCCTTAAAATATTAGCAGGAGCGGCTGGAATTGCATTTGTTGGAATGCAGCTTGTCGCAAAAAAGAAAAAGGCTGACTATACATACAAGAATGAACCGGCAGAACAGAATCCGTTTGAAGGCAAGAAGGTTGTTTTTGTAAAAAATGACAATGATGCTGAAAATGCAGATGGAGTCAGAGGACATTTGGAAGAGTCAGGTGTGATTTTCACAAAGGAATCATTATATAGTAAATATGCCAAGAGGGCATTAGATGTAGGTCTTTCGTTTGGAGGATTACTTGTTCTGTCCCCGGTATATGCAGCTATTGCACTTGCGATTAAAATTGAGGATCCGGGACCTGTACTTTTCACTCAGAAACGGTTAGGAAAAAACAAGGAATATTTCAAATTACATAAATTCAGAAGCATGAAAGTATCTACCCCTCATGATGTGCCAACACATCAGTTGGACAATCCGGATCAGTACATAACCAAGGTTGGTAAATTTATTCGTGCGCATAGTTTAGATGAATTACCGCAGATCTGGGATATTTTTGTGGGAAATATGAGTATCATCGGACCGAGACCGGGATTATGGAATCAGGATCTGCTTACTGCAGAGAGAGATAAGTATGGTGCGAATGATGTGAAACCAGGATTGACCGGGTGGGCACAGATTAACGGAAGAGACGAACTGGAGATCCCGGTAAAAGCGAAACTGGACGGCGAATATGTGCAGAAACAGTCATTTTTATTTGATCTGAAATGTTTCTTAGGAACCATTTCTAAGGTTTCCCATGATGATAGTGTTGTTGAGGGTGGAACCGGAGAAATGAAAAAAAATAGTTATAATTATTCAGAAGGAAAAACAGACGAAGAACTGATTGGAAATATTGGATTTGGTGAGACGGTGGAGGTGGATTTCGACACAAAGAAGAAAGTGCTGATTACCGGAGCTGGATCGTATATTGGACAGTCGTTTATAGAATATGCACAGAAGCATTATCATGACAACTTTGAAATTGAAGAACTGGATTTGAAGGATGAATCATGGAAAGAAAAAGATTTTTCGAACTATGATATTATCTATCATGTGGCTGGCATTGCGCATGCGGATGTTGGAAACGTTTCGGAAGAAACAAAGAGAAAATATTATGAGGTAAATACCGGATTAGCTGTTGCAGTAGCGGAAAAAGCAAAACGAGAAGGGGTAAAGATATTTATCTTTATGTCTTCTATGATTGTTTATGGAGAATCTGCACCATATGGAGAGAAAAAAGTGATTAATGCTACAACAGTTCCACAGCCGGCAAACTTTTATGGTGATAGTAAGCTGCAGGCTGATGTGGCAGTTCGAGAATTAGCGGATGATACTTATAAAGTCATTGTTTTACGTCCGCCGATGATCTATGGAAAAGACAGCAAAGGAAACTATCGTACTTTAGCTAAACTTGCAAAGAAATTACCGATATTCCCAGATGTAGATAATGAGAGAAGCATGCTTTATATCGAGAATTTGTGCGAGTTCTTATGTCAGATCATGTTGCTTAAACCATATCATAGAAATTCGGTTGTATTGTTGCCTCAAAATGGAGAGTGGACAAAAACGTCAGACATGGTAAAAGAGATTGCACAGACTAGTGAAAAAAAGATAGTAGAGTTAAGATATCTTGCACCGGTAGTTAAAGTAGGTGGCAAGATACCGGGTAAAATAGGTGGAATTGTTAATAAAGCGTTTGGAAATAATTGTTATAAATTCGCTGTATCCAACTATAATGGGATTAAATATCAGAATATAAGTATGAAACAGAGCGTTATGGAGATAAATTCATAGTAGTATGAAGAAGAAAGTTTTATTTTTAGTTAATCATGATGTCGTAATTTACAATTTTCGCTTGGAATTAGTAGAAAAACTTATTGAAGAAGGTTATGATGTCTATATATCATCGCCGTATGGCGAACGGATAGATGATCTCATTAAATTAGGCTGTCATTATTATAAAATTGTTATTGATCGTCATGGAATGAATCCATTAAAGGAAACAAAATTATTGAAAGATTATTGCAAGTTGATCAAAGTGATTCAACCAGATATTATATTAGGATATACTATCAAGCCTAATATATATGGTGCAATAGCCGCACAAAGAAAAAATATTCCATTTGTAGCAAACATAACAGGATTAGGAACTGCTGTTGAAAATGCAGGATTAAAACAAAAGATCTTGATTCAGTTGTATAAGTTGGCATTTCGAAAGGTGCAAAGAGTATTTTTTCAAAATGAAGAAAACAGAAAGTTTTTTCTTGATAATGGAATTGCAATAGGAAAACATGCATTATTACCAGGCTCTGGAGTAAATTTGAAGAGATTTCCTTTATTAAAGTATCCAGAAGATGATAAGATAATTCGTTTTGCTTTTATCTCACGTATTATGAAGGAAAAGGGAATTGATCAATATCTTGAGGCTGCTAAGAAAATAAAAGAAAAATATCCAAACACAGAATTTCACATTTGCGGTTTTTGTGAGAAAGAGTATGAGGGGCAACTTGAAGAACTGAATAATAATGGAACCGTGATATATCATGGAATGATACGGAATGTGTCAGATTTTTTGACCAATATACATTGTGTAGTTCATCCGACCTATTATCCAGAAGGGATAAGTAATGTTTTACTGGAGGCCTGTGCTTCTGGAAGACCGATTATTACTACAGACAGATCCGGGTGTAGGGAAGTTGTGGATGATGGTGTGAATGGGTATATGATCCTGCAGAAGGATAGTGACGCTTTAATAGTAGCAATTGAAAAATTTATAAATCTTTCAAAAGGTGAAAAAAGAAGCATGGGTGTCGAAGGTAGACATAAAGTAGAGCAACAGTTTGATCGGCAGATTATTGTTGATGTATATATGAAAGAGATTGGAAAATATGAATAAGTATATACAGAAACGTGGATTTGCATATAAATAAATTATACGATAATATGGAGAAAATATGAAGTTATTGTTTGTAATCAGCACTATGGGGGGTGGTGGTGCACAGAAACTCTTGGCAGATGTTGCACCAATTATTAATCGGGAGAATAAATGTGAATTGTTAGTTCTGTCTAAAGAAGAGGATCAATATTCTGATCTATTGATTGCGAATGGTGTAAAATGCGCCTTTATTCCTCAAAATATTAGAGGAACATTGAAAAAATTGCAATATATATATTCATTTATAACCCAAGGAAACTATGATATAGTACATGTTAATTTGTTCCCGGCGCTATACTATTGTTCTGTTTTGAAACGTACTAAGGTAAAAAATATACCATTTATTTATACTGAACATAATACGGATAATAGACGAAGACATATTTCTTTGTTGAGAATAGTGGAAAGATGGATATATAAACCGTACGATTATGTAGTTTCAATTTCGACAGAAACAAGGGAGGCATTGTTGAAATGGATTAATCCAATTCAAAGAGAAAAATTCATTGTGATAGATAATGGGATTCCAATATCTACTTTTGCTAATGCTGATGCTGTTCCGCGTGAAAAAATTAGTTTTGCTATATCAAATAAAGATATTTTACTTTGCTTGATTGGTTCCTTTACGGAACAGAAAAACCATGCGTTTATAATTGACGTATTAAAAAAACTGCCTTCAGAATACAAATTACTTTTATTAGGTGAGGGACCGTTAGAAGAACAGATAAAAGAAAAAGTGAAAAAATTATCACTTGATGATCGATGTTACTTTTTAGGATTTCGTAAAGATGTGGCATCTATTATAAAGACATCGGATATTGTTGTAATTCCTTCTCTTTGGGAAGGTTTTGGATTAGTTGCAGTAGAGGCGATGGCTTGTGGTAAACCAGTTATTTGTTCAGACGTTCCTGGAGTGGCTCAAGTTGTTGGAAAAGTGGGAATGAAAATTAAATTGGGAGATGTGGAGGCTTTTGCTAGTGCAATTACTTCAATGACTAATGTTTTGAAAAATGATATTAGGGACGAAAATAAAGAAAAATATATTGCACAAGCTAAAATGTTTGATATTCAAAATATGGTGAATGCCTATTTAGAAGTATATAATAAACTAATTACTAAATATAGAGATGGAGACAAATTTTGAATAAGGGATTCTATATGAAATCTATTGGAGATAAATCTGTAATTTCGAGAATAGTAACAATTTTGCTTGTGCTTTATCCTGTGATAAGTGTATACAATAGTCCTGTGGGAACATTGTGTCTTGCAGATACAATGTTAATAATGGTTTTACCCTTAGCTATTATAAAGCTGTTTAGTGTGAAATATGTTAGAATTAATAGAATATTGTTATTCTTTACTGTTTTTGTAATTGCCAATTTTGTGATTGTTATGATTACTATTACCCAAGAACCATTAAGAATATTGCGAAATCAAGCTCATTTTGCATTGGTGCTTACGATTTTAGCTATCATTGTTCCTAATTTTTTTGATGAGGCATTTGGAATTAAATTTTTGTGTTATTCATCATACATATCTTCGGTTTATTTGCTGTTACAGATAGGATGTAATCATATATTTAATGTTTATTTAAAAGCACACGTTTCTTTTTTGCAAGCCAATATATCAGAGAATGGTCACATAAGACCATTTGCTTTTTTTTCAGAGCCAGCAACGTTTGGCTTTTACAATGCTGTTGGTTTGGCGACAATTCTTATGATTAGACCTTTTGAAGAAAAGAAGAATAAGGTGATAGCAATGATTACGTCACTGGCAATGTTGTTGTCATTATCAACAACTGCTGTTGCACTTTTGGTCATTATATGGATTTGGTATTTATTTAAGAGTGGAAAATTGTGTGGGAAAAATCAAACTATAAAAAAGAGCACAATATTGATTATTCTTATTATGGTAATTTTGTTTATAATTGCAGATAGTAAAATTCATATTATTGCTTTTATATATGAGCATGTAGTGCCTGTGGAGGGACAAAAAATGGCAGGAGGTGTTTCTGGAAGACTGGGAAATATAAAAAGCATTGGGGGAGATTATTCAATATCACAACTCAGCAAAATTATAGGTCTGGGGATGGTTGATTTAAAAGCCTTTATTCCAGGAATCGCAAGAGTATATGTATATTTTGGTTACATAGGATGTGGAGTTGTAGGGTGCATTTTTCTTATGCTTTTTCAGTCAGCTGGTTCGTATGGAAAGCTATTGCTTTTACTTGCAATTAGCAATTCTTTTTTTGCAGATTCGATTTTTGGATTAGCTATGTTTGGATATATACAGTATGTAATATGTGATGTTAGCATAGCTAATAAAAATCGAATTGATTTTATATTATAAGAGTGTGTAATAAGACTGTTCAGAGTTTTTAGCAAAGTGAAAAGAAGATGAAAAAAGGTATTATTCAAATTTTTGTTAGTAACATTATATTCCTTTTGTTTGGAATGATAAATAATTTTATATTGCCTAAATTCTTATCGGTGGATGCATATGCTAACTTTAAAACCTATATTTTGTATATGAGTTATGTTGCTTTTTGTTCATTTGGATATATTGAGGGTGTATTTCTGAAATATGGGGGAAAATCTTTACAACAGGCGAAAGAAAGTAAATTCGGTTCGGTTCGTAAAGGATTTATATTTTCTCAGCTTATAGTTTGCACCATAATTCTTCTGCTAGGAGTATATAAAAAAGATAGTATATTAGTTTTATTTTCTATTAGTATTTTTACTACAAATATGCTTAACTTTTACAAAAATTTTTGCACTGCTATAGCAGAATATAAGATATATTCAATTATAACGAGTTTTGAAAAAATTTTTATATTTATAGCAAATACAGTGTTGATCTTTATTCTTAAAAGTGATGATTATATTTATTATGTTCTTGTCCTTATAGTGGCTTCGATTATCGAAATAATATATGTGAATGAAGTGTTTAAAAAAAGGGCTCCAGAAATCAACTCTGGAAGAATAAATGTGGTTTTGGCAAAAGAATGTATGAAACTCGGAATTATTCTTCTGCTTGGAAATAGCGTGTCTGCACTTTTTACGGGGATAGATCAGTGGTTTGTTAAGTTGTTTATGGATAATGCAAGTTTTGCTACTTATGCATTTGCAGTTAGTATGGAAAGAATTATTACTGTGTTTATTACACCGATTACAACAGTTTTATACAATTATTTCTGTAGGCAACAAGATGAAGATCATAGTAAATATCTTAGAGAAGCACTTCTTATGTGGGCATTTGCAATTTTGATAGTTACATTTCCATTAATTATTGTCGTGGAAAGATTTATGCCTCAGTATACACAATCAATTGATTTGATTGCAATATTATTTTGTGGTCAGGCAATCAATTGTATTATTAATGGAATATACATAAATAGGTACAAAGCTAATAAACAGCAAAATAAATTTTTGTTACAGATGATAGTGATGACTGTGGTGGCAGTAGCCTTGGATGCAATTTTATTCGCTATATTTCAAACGTTGTTAGCGTTGGCTGTAGCAACATTGGCTACAAAGTGTATATGGCTTATATGGTGTGAAATGGATGCTATAGGGTACGCATATTCTGTTAAAGGTAATATTTTTATTTTTGTGGTGATTTTCCTTTTTATTTGTTGTGTAAATTTTGGGGGCCAGATTGATGGGGCAATATTATACGTAGTATTTTTAATAATTATGTCTGTATTGAGTATGAAAGAAACGTTACGTGTAATTAGGAATGAACTGGAAAAGCAAATATCTAGAGTGATGAAAAAGGAGCGAGAGGATTAAATGGGAAAAGTATTACTTGCAACAGATTCGTATTATTATTCGCCAACGGCAAATGGTATTTGTGTTGAAGCAATTGCGGATCAATTAGTGGCAATGGGAAAAGATGTTCATGTTTTGTGTTTTAGACATAAAAATGATTTAAAGGAAGAACAAATTAACGGGATAAAAGTACATAGAATTGAGATGGATTGGGTAAATAAGCTTCGATTTCTTTATGAGAAAGAATTGACGGGGATGGAACAGTCTTTTGTAAAGAATATAATGATATTTTTGAATCGATTAGAAGCAGTTTTTTTTATTCATTGGTTTCCGATGAGGAGTCCTATTTTTTGTGCAAGATATAAAAGAAAAATGGAACAGTTACAGAACGAGTATGGTTTTGATACAATAGTTGCTTCTTATTCGCCGTTTGAGGCTGCATATGCTCTGGCATATATGGATGAAAGAATTCCGGTTAAGAAATGTCTATATACATTGGATTCTTTTACAAATTTAAAAAAGCGATTCTTTATGTCGAGAGAATATCAAGAAAGAAAAGGATGGAAGTGGGAAAGAAAAATTTATTCAAAATGTGATATTATACTTAATCTAAAATGTCATGAAAAACATTATAACAAGACTAGATATGATGTATTTAGAACTAAAATGAAGATTGTAGACATTCCTCATATGAAGGAATATGATTTCGGGGAAAATCTGGAGAAAGAAAAAACATTAACGATCATGTATGCGGGCGCAATACGGGATGATATTATGCCGTATGCATTAACATATTTTGAGGATATGATGCAGGATGATCGATTGGTATTCAAGTTATATACAAGAAGCACGGTGGAATCATATAAAAAGATGATTAATAAAGACGCCAATAAGAATTTTATAGCCAATGGTTTTGTGGATAGAGAAACGGTTTTAATGGAAGAGAGAAAAGCAGATTTTCTTTTAAGTATGGGAAATGCTAATTCTGATTTTATTTCAAGCAAAGTTATTGAATTGATAGCGACAGGAAAGAGTATAATACATATTTATTCATATAATAAGGATTCGGCCTTACCATATTATGATATATATCCGAATTGCTGTTGCTTGAATATAAATGATAGCGTTGATATAAATAAAAAGAAAATTATTGAGTTTATTAATTCAGATAGAAAAACAGTGCCTTTTAAGGAACTTGAAAAAATGTATTATTTAAATTCACCAAAGTATACAGCTCAGATTATTTCAGATTTGGAGGAATCTTTTTGAAACGGTTTTTATATTTAACAGACTATTATTATCCGTCGCCAACATCCATTGGGGCATGTGATGACGCAGTTATAAACAAACTGATTTCTGATGGCAACAAGGTAGATGTTGTATGTTTTGGAACCGGTACATGTAATACTCCAATTGAGATAGCTACTGGATTGAGGGTATTTCATGTTAAAGATAGAATGTGGGAAAAGCTTCAGAAAACAAATCAAAAAGGAATTAAAAGGATAGGAAGAGTGTTATGTAGAATAAATCAGCTTTTGATGATACACTTTTTCCCCATGACAACTATAACTGTACCTTTAAGATATTTTCTTTTATGTGATCATTTATATAGAAAATATGAATACGATGAGTTGGTATCAACATATGCACCATTTGAAGCTTGTTGGGCGGCATATAAGCTTTGTGAGAAGGAGAAAAAAATTAGATGGTCATTATACATTTTGGATACATTTACTAATAGAGGGGCATCTAAATTTTTTTCGGAGGAGTGGAATGATATACATGGTTGGAGGTGGGAAAAAAAATTTTTTTCGAAAGCTTCAAAAATTATAAATCTCCGATGTCATGAAGAACATCATCAACAAGAGAGATATAATATATTTAGGAATAAGATGTATTTTACAGATATTCCATTATTTAATCCTCATAAATTTGATGACGTTGATATTGTAAATCATGATGAAGAACTGTGTTTTGTTTATACTGGTAGAATAGATAGCCATTGGTATTCGCCGGTGAAACTTTGTGAACTGTTTTCCTATATATCAAAAGACAAAAATTGGAGATTACATTTCTTTGGAAATCCTTCTGATTGTGAAAAATATCTTGATGAAATGAATAAAAAGAGTAATGGAAAAATTATAAAAGAAGGGTTAGTTAATCGTGATGAGGCGATCAAAGCAGTAAAAAATGCGGATGTATTAGTGAGTTTTTGTTATATGGATTCAGATAAGATTCAGTCAAAAATTTTTGATTACATGAGTACAGGAACTAAGATATTACATTTGACGGATTCTTCTTGTAGAGATTCAGCTAGAGATTATTATGAAAAATATGGGAATGCTTTTATTTTAGATAAAAAAAATATTTCTGATAATAAAACTTTAAAAAAATTGGTGGATTTTTTGGAAAATAGACAGAAGATTTCAACAGAAAATCTTATGTCACTATTTGTGGAGAATAGACCAGAGAGCACAGCTGAAATTCTAGAACATTGAGGTGAACATGTAATGATATTTGTGAGAAGATACATCAAAAATATTATAGAATTTTTTAATAGATTAAGGTTAAACTTGTCAAAAAATTATTATATAGAAGATAATGTTAGAATGATGCATTCAAGTTTAGAAAAATATGTATCTATTTCTAAAGGATGTAATATTGTATGGAGTGAAATTGGAAAATATACATATTTAGGACAAAATACTGAACTTCCGTATTGTAGGATTGGAAGATATTGTTCAATTGCATCTCACGTAATTTTAGCAGAAGGGCGTCATCCTACTGAATATGTCTCGACTCATCCACTTTTATATGGAGGGATGGGGTATCGTATGAGAGGAAAAATAAAAACACCTCATATGTCTGATTTCAAGGAACACGTGACAGACGGAGAAAAAATTGTATGTTTGATTGGAAATGATGTGTGGATTAGTACAAGGGTAACATTGGTTTGTAGAAATAAGCCACTTAAAATTGGAAATGGAGCTATAATTGCAGCTGGGGCATTGGTGATAGATGATGTTCCAGATTATGCAATTGTCGCAGGATGTCCTGCAAAAGTAATTAGATATCGCTTTGATGAAGAACAAAGGAGAAAATTAATGAAAGTCCGATGGTGGAATAAAGAGGATAAATGGATGAATCAATATATTGATCTATTCGATAATGTGGATTACTTCTTGAATGCAATGAAATAGAAGGGCTATATGAATGAGTTTAATGAAAGGAAGTTATTTATAATATGGAAAATTTTAATGCTAGTAAATATTTTAATGGAAATTGCTTATTAATCACAGGAGGAACTGGATCATTTGGAAATACGGTATTAAAACATTTTTTAGAAACTGATATACGTGAAATACGTATTTTTTCGCGTGATGAAAAAAAACAGGATGATATGCGTCATGATCTACAGGCTAAATATCCCGAGTACGCATCTAAAGTTAAGTTTTATATAGGCGATGTTCGAGATTTGCAATCTATAAGGGATGTGATGCCTGGAGTGGATTTTATTTTTCATGCAGCTGCCTTGAAACAGGTTCCTTCGTGCGAATTTTTCCCAATGCAAGCGGTAAAGACTAATATTGAGGGGACAGATAATATGCTTCATGCTGCGATTGAGGCTGGAGTCAAGAAGGTAGTTTGTCTATCAACGGACAAGGCGGCGTATCCTATCAATGCGATGGGAATAAGTAAAGCAATGATGGAGCATGTAATAACTGCTAATGCTCGAGTTGCGGCCGAAAAGAGTGGTACAGTTATTTGTTGTACTCGGTATGGAAATGTTATGTGTAGTCGAGGTTCAGTAATTCCTCTTTTTGTGGAACAGATAAAAAGAGGTGATCCAATTACTATTACGAATCCTGATATGACGAGATTTCTAATGAATTTGGATGAAGCGGTTGATCTTGTTCAGTTTGCTTTTGAACATGCTAAGCCTGGGGATTTATTTGTTCAAAAGGCGGATGCAAGTACCATAGGGGATTTAGCAAAGGCTGTTCAACAATTGTTTGGACATACTGGTACTAGAATTATTGGAACAAGGCATGGTGAAAAACTCTATGAAACTTTATTGACACAAGAGGAACGGTTAAGAGCGGAGGATATGGGAAATTACTATAGAGTATCTGCGGATAATCGAGACTTGAATTATGATAAATATTTTATTAAGGGGCAGATTGATATGTTGGCAGATGATCCTTACACTAGCCACAATACGATAAGACTTAGTATAGAAGAAATAATTGCAAAGTTAAAGACAACGGATTATATAAAAGCGGCATTGGAGGATAAGTAATGAAATTTTTGATCCTTGGATGTAATGGGATGGTTGGACATATGGTAAGTCTCTATTTAAAGGAAAAAGGATATGAAGTAGAAGGCTATGCTAGAAAAAAGTTAAATTATATTCATACAATAGTGGGGGATGCAAGAGATTCTAAATTGCTTGCGGGTATAATTAGAACGGGAAATTATACAAATATAGTTAATTGTATTGGTCTGTTAAATGAAGCTGCTGAAAATGATCGTGAAAATGCAGTGTATTTAAATGCTTACTTTCCTCATTTCCTTGAGAAGATAACGAATGGAATGCAAACACAAATTATACATATTAGTACTGATTGCGTGTTTAGTGGTAGTCGAGGTGATTATACAGAATTGGATTTTCCAGACGGAAAATCATTTTATGATAGATCTAAGGCATTAGGAGAACTCACAAATCAGAAGGATGTAACTTTAAGAATGTCTGTTATAGGACCTGATATAAACGAAAATGGTATTGGATTGATCAATTGGTTCTTACAACAGAAAAATAGTGTGAACGGATACAGTAATGTTTTTTGGACGGGACAAACAACGTTACAACTTGCAAAAACAATAGAAAATGTTGCAAAACAAGGAGTTTATGGACTTTATAATATGGTTCCAGAAGAAAAAATTAGTAAATATAATTTACTTGTTCTTTTTAATAAGTATTTAAGGAGTGATTCTATAGAAATTGTTAAAGAGGAAAGGTATAAGATAGACAAGAGTTTGAAAAGAACTAATTTTGAGCAATTTAGTTACAAAATACCTGAATATGAGCAGCAAATTAAAGAACTAGGGGAATGGATGCGTGAACACAACAGCCTGTATCCCCAGTATGAATTATGAAACGCACAGGTTTTAGTAAGAGAGAGGTAGAAGGGTATGAAAGTAAAAAAATTGTGCTTGATGACGGTTGTAGGAACTAGACCTGAGATTATCAAAATGTCGGAAATAATAAAAAAAGCTGATATATATTTTGAGCAAATACTTGTACATACTGGACAGAATTATGATTACGAGTTAAACAAAGTCTTTTTTGAGGAATTAGGTATACGTGAACCAGACTATTATCTTGATGTCGTAGGAGAAAATTTGGGACAAACCATGGGAAATGTAATAGCAAAATCATACGAATTGATGGAACGAGTTAAGCCTGATGCAGTGATAGTGTTAGGGGATACAAATTCTTGTTTATGTGTAATTGCTGCGAAACGTTTAAAGATACCAGTATTTCACATGGAGGCTGGAAATCGATGTAAAGATGAAAATTTACCAGAAGAAGTTATTCGGCGAATTATAGATGTGACTAGTGATGTGAATCTGTGCTATTCGGAACATGCTAGGCGTTACATTTTGGCTAGTGGAGTTAAACCTGAGAATACATATGTAGTTGGAAGTCCTATGGCAGAGGTTTTGAAAAACTACAAAGAACAAATCAATCAAAGTGAAATACTTGATAAATTAGGATTAGAAGATGGTAAATATATTCTTCTCTCAGCTCATAGAGAAGAAAATATAGATATTGAGGATAATTTTTTTTCGCTCATGAATGCAGTAAATTCCATGGCAGAATATTATAATATGCCCATTCTTTATTCATGTCATCCAAGAAGCCGAAAGTATATTAAGGCAAGAAATTTTAAGTTTGATAAAAGGGTACGACAACATAGTCCGCTTGGTTTTTTTGATTATAATTATTTACAAAAGCATGCATATTGTGTAGTTTCAGATTCTGGAACAATACCTGAGGAATCGGCATATTTCAAATTTCCTGCTGTTTCTATCAGAACTAGTACGGAGAGACCAGAGGCTATGGATAAAGGGGTATTTATTATCGGTGGTATTACTAAGAATCAGGTGCTTAGAGCTGTAGATTTAGCGGTTACAATGCATGAAAATGGTCATGATGGTTTGTCTGTACCTGCTTATGTGGATGAGAATGTTAGCTCTAAAGTGATCAAGATAATTATGTCATATACGGATATCGTTAATAAAATAATATGGAGAAAATAGAAAAAATATATCATTGTGAACTTCCTCAATAATTAACTCTCGTTTCTTAACAACAGTATTACACAGCCTCGGAAACGTTGATTTTAAGCCTAAATTTATCATTTTATGTGGCTATTTTTTGATAATGGTGCTATAAAGATAGAGAGTTAATTAACTCTCGTTAGGAGGGCGCCATGTATTTTGATTATGAGGTCAAAATTTCGGATTCCAGACATGGAATCACGAGAAAAAAGATCCGGGGAATAACTTATATTTACTATGCTTACGACCACAAGTACAGTTCGGATAAGCATTATACCATTCCGAAGAATACAATGATCGGTGTATATTCCGTTCCAAGTGTCACCGGAATATACAGTGATCGTTATTATTATACTTGGAATTGTAATGGCATTTACCCTGCAAGTAAGTCCTTAATTGTGAGTACCACAACAAAGCAAACCTCTGCGTTACTGCAGAGCTAAGCTGATTTGATATATATATATTTGTATATTGAAAAATTAAGATTTCTTAAAACGACTTGGACAAGTCTCCTAGACACGCGGTGCCCATGGAAGAAGTTCATTGATGAATTTTAGATCTGTGTTATTCATGTGCTTGGGAATCTCAGCATGCAGTAATTCGAAGTATTGATAAACATTCAGGTAGTAAGTTGGCTTTCGCAGTCTCGACAATAATGTAGATCATTGCGCTGGCATGGTGTAGCACTAAATGTTTCGGATAAAGATCAGAAATGGGAAAGCCTTGAGAAGATTTCAACTGATTTTTATGAATAAGGTACATAAGAATATTTTGAAATAATGTAATTGTGGTACAGTATGCAAATGGACACAATATTTCTATACTGGGACAAAAGAGAAAAAAATTTTATGGACAAAAAGAATAATAAGAAGACAACAACTGCAACGACAGGACAAGAAAAGAAAATAGATAAGATAAAAAGAAAGGCAAATGAGTGGTCGGGAGTCTTTACAATAGCAGCATTTATATTGGCTTTTCTTGCAGTGCCAGTTGCTGCCGGAAAGTGGATTGAGCGATTAAATAATGTTGAGGAGCGAGTTGGAGAACTTTCACAATGGAATACGTCAATAGGAGAAGTTCAAAAATCTGTTGCGAGTATGCAAACAAGTATCACGAATATTGCTGAACGTGTAGATAGAATTGAAACTCATGAAGATAATATTTTATCATTGAAACTATCCGAAAATGCAAAAATTGATGTTGAGCCAGTTGGAAGTTCTGAATTACATTTTGCCAGTTGGAAAAGCATTGAAGATAATGCAGTGGTAGGAACTGATGATGAAAATAATTCATATACGATTAAAGATATTGCTGGAAAAACTATTTTTATTCCATATAGAAATCAAGATAAGGTTTTATTGTTTTATGGTCAATTAAGTAATAAGCAAAATTGGGATGGGCTTTGTTTATTAAACGTATATTGTGATAATAGACTACAGTTTGTTTCTGAAGCTCAATTTGAAGATGGGAGACCGATTAGTTATAAACAGGTGTTTTGGGATGATAAAAATAGTGCATGGTATTGTTCAGAACGTCAAGTATATGATAGTGGAAATTATGGCTATACCCAAAAATACGATACGAATTTTGGGTATACATTAGATAAAACAGTTGACAAAATACAAACAATGGATTTTATAGATTGTAGTTATGTATTAGGAAAAATTGATGAGAATTTAAGTGGAGTATATTGGGGGTATACTTCTGAGTCGGTGTATAATGATCAAACAGGTAATGCTTATCTTGTAAAGTATGATAAAGAAGGTAATGTAGATTATTTGTATAGAGGAAGATTTTCAAATGGACAACCGAATGATATGACAGGCAAGGCTTGGATGATAGGGCAAAATAAATATGGAAAGTATTTGTTTTATCAAGGAAAATTTGAAAATGATAATAAAATAGACGATAGTTCACATTGGGAACGATTAAATGATAAGCGTGAAATAAATAAGAAAATTGAAAAGTATGACTTTCAATGTGATTTAAAATGGCGCGATTTTTAAGTCAAGAATGTTATTTAGGAAGAGTATATGAAATTCTGCCTGTCAGAGTGCTTGAAAGAGATGATTGTCCGAAAAGATGAATTATATTGGTTGGATAGGATTCTCGGATAATATCTTTTAACAGAGATAACGAAGCACATGGATGAACATGAAGTTAGTTTCTGTGAAGACTGGTTCCTTTGGTCAGATAAGCTATTAGAGGAATGCAGAAAGTAGTTTATTAACCAATGCCATTCTTCGGAGCGATTAACCCAAAGGTAACATCTGCTATGGTGCATTTACAGGGAAGTGGTTTGATATGACTAAAATTGATGATATTGTTTTTAACTATAATTTGCAAATGAATGAATTTCGTAATGAACTTGCATTGGATAAGGCGTTGAATCAAGACGAACTTACTTATGACGAAATCTCTGAGAGAGAATATGATCATGTAAATTTTGGCTTTTGTTATGGAGATGATATTCTGGCAAGAAATCATTTTTATATGCAAATACGAAATTTAGAAAAGATTAATATCGATAAAGAAGCATATCTTAATATTGCCTGTGATGATTTGGATAATTATGTGTTTGCTTGCCGATTCTGTGGGGAAGACATAGATATTGAAATATATAAGCGTCAGATAAAGCGCATGATAGTATTGATATTGGCCAATGGAGGTCAAGAATCAATTTACAAAAAAATTAAAGAATTGTATAAAGAGACGATTCAGGATTACAACCAAGACAGTAGTGTAGATAGCGATTTCTTTTTAGATTTTTTTGATTTATATGAAAGATATGGCGATTATATGCTTTTTGTAAAAAAGGATACGTTTTGGGCTTTGAAATTTTACGAATTGGCCTCATTGGACTGGTATGACATAGAAAATCAAAAGGATTGGGATATTAGTGAAAAAGATAAAAGGGTAATTATTGATAGAACACATAAATTTGCTAAAATTAATGAATTACTGCGAAATCCAAGAAAAGCAGGTATCCTTTGGGAAAAAGAAAATAGGGCTAAATTTGAAGGTGAAGAAAATTATAAAAATAATTTTATTGCATATATGAAGAGTTTAAAGAGAGAAGACGGAAAACAGATATGCATAAATGCATCCAGATTTTTTCGCGCGTTAAAGAGAATGAGAAATGAGAAATGTAAACGTGAGGAACTTAGATTGCCATTGCTATTGGCATATTATATTCAGGAAAGTTCGCTGGAATATATGTTGGATGTGATTTGGAAAAATGCTGATATTATCGAGTTTGATGATATAACGCGACAGAACATTTTTAAAAGTATTCGAAAAAATCATAGCAAAACCTTAGCTCCAATACGGGAGTATATAAACAAGGTAGAAGAAAATGAGCAAGTATTTAAAAATTGCTTTGATTTGTTGAAAGTAAGAGAGTATACAAAAAATATTGCAGGATTTCTTAAGAGGGATAATTCAGATAAGACAGAATTAGCTTATTATACCAGTGTTGATACCTTTTCCTATATGTTACCATTTAAGGCTGCAGAAGGAATGTTGGGAAGACTTTCAATCATGAACATAGCATATATGAATGATCCGAATGAAGGAAAAACTCTGCAAAAATATCTGTTTTCAGGACAGATACCCTTTGAAGGAGATGGAAAACGGCGAAAAAATGCAAGATATCCGTATGTATACATAAAGTGCTTTACACCACAAATTGATTTTTTGCCAATGTGGGAAATGTATGGGGATCATGCGCAGGGATGTTGCTTGGTAATTGATTGGAAAAAAATTGGTGAAGCAGGAACGGATGTACCTTTATATAATATGTGTTATTTGAGTAAGATTGGAAAAGAATATAAGGTTGAGCAACAATATAATATGAATTTGAATTCATGCAAAAAAATTGAACAAAATTTGAAGCAGTTATCTGAGTTGTGCAAGTTGATATTGAAAGAGGATTATGAAACGTTGGTTCCATTGCAGAATATTTTAAATGAAATTTTATATTTGTTTAAAGATGCCAGCTATTCATATGAACGAGAAGTGAGGATATGTTATCAATATCCAGAAGTTAATTCTGAGTTTGAGCATACACCTGGAGCATTTGGCAAATTGTATGTAGCCACAAATTTTCTGATTAACTTGAAAGAGATAATATTGGGACCAAAATTTTTGAATAGAACTGACGTAATGCCATATTTGCAGGAACAGGTTGATATCATGTGTCAAAAACTTGGCATGAATGTGCCAAAAATTACATCGTCAGATATAGCATTAATGTAGGAATTGATAATAAATTGTTTTTCACATATAATTAGTAGTGTAAATAGTTAAAAATATGATTTTGAGAGAAAAATGAAAGGATACAAATATGGGAGCTGATAAGCAGATGGAAATTCAAAGTTTGGAATTAACGAATTTTCGTGGAATAGCACATGCGAATCTGACTTTAGATGGTAAATCGGCGGTTATTTATGGCATTAATGGCATGGGAAAATCAACTGTTTTGCAGGCATGTAGTATCCTATTCTTCAGAATACTAAATATGCTGACCGAATCAGATCTTGGTAGTGATGGCAAGGTGAAAATTGAAGATTCTGATATAAAAATAGGTGCTCAAACGGCTCGTATATCTATGCAGTTAAATATAGACCATACAATATACCCTTATTTTCGTAGCGCGGAATCAAATGGAAAAAGGATACATTTGGTAGGGGAAGCAAAGCGTATAGTTGAGCAATTTAGAAGATTGTATGTGGGACAATATATGGTTTTGGAAGAGGAAGAAACGGATGAGTCCGATAGGGAAAGTACCAGAGAGTTAGTATTTAATGAAAGTAATATGCCAATATATGCGTCATATGGTGTAAATCGTTATGTATCGGATCGCAGAAATAAGGTTTTAAAAAAGGACATAAAATTAGCTGGAAAATTGGAGGCTTTGAGGGATGTTTTTGATCCAACCATCAATTTTCAGTTATTTTTTGAATGGTTTCGAGGACGGCAGGAGTATGAGAACAGTAAAAGAGTGGAGAAAGAGTCTTTTAAGGATGCACAATTATCCGCGGTGCGAGAAGCTATTTTAAAGATTATGGACAATGATTTTTCTGATATCAAAATTAAAATTGATGATGAAGATGCACAGATGGTCGCTGTAAAACATCATACAGAATTAAGTATTGCTCAATTATCGGAAGGTGAAAAGTGTGTTTTGGCGATGACGGGGGATTTGGCTCGTAAATTGGCAATTGCGAATCCTAGTAGAGAAAATCCATTGGAGGGAGAAGGCATCGTATTGATTGATGAGGTGGATTTACATCTGCATCCTTCGTGGCAGGGACGTATGATGCCTCTTCTGTTTCGTACATTTCCGAATATTCAGTTTGTAGTTACTACACATTCGCCTAAAGTCCTTAGTGAGATCAAAGATGAGGCTAATATATTTGAAATTTATCAAGATGGAAATGCTATAAATGTGCGGAAACAGAATCCTATGAATGGATGGGATATTAATCACATTATGCATGATTTTATGCATACAGATATTTTAAATGAGGAAACAAAAAAGCTAATTGATGAAATCTATAATTGCATTGAAAACGAAAATTTGGATCAGGCAGAAGAACTTGTTGATCAGTTGGCAAAAATTACAGACGAAATGAACGTAGAAGTTGTTCGTGCCAGAACACTAATTCATAGAAAACGATAATATGAAAAGGATATACAAAAATGATGAACCACAGGAAATTTTGCAGTGGAAAAGTAAATTTAAAAATAAAAATGGAAGAGTGCCGAGGTATTCTGATTTAAATGAAGTTGAAAATTTACCTCATAAAATTCTCTTGAAAAATAGTTTGTTATCAGAGCAAGGGCACATTTGCTGCTACTGCTGTAAACCTATTAGGACAGACAATTCGCATATTGAACATATTCGTCCGAAAGAAAGGGATGAATATAGGGCAATATCGTTAGAATATGAAAATTTGTTAGCATCTTGTCAGGGATACCATGATCGGGAAGAAAATTGTGGTCATAGCAAAGACAATGCATTTAATGAAGAATTATTTGTTTCTCCATTGGAAGAAAATTGTGAATCGTTATTCGAATTCAGCGATAGAGGAAAGATTAAAGCTGTTGACGGAAATGAACGGGCTGGGTATACGATTGAGCTATTGAACTTGGATACAGAACAGTTAAATGCAGCAAGAACAGAAGCTATGTGGGTTTCAGGGGCGATGGATGAACTGACAGAGGATGAATGTCAGAAATTATTGGATAAATTTCAAAGTGTAGATGAGAGAGGACGATATGCAGGATTTAGTGATGCGATTGTGTATCAATTAAAGAAACAATTAGCATATTTGACAAGGGATAAATAGAGAAAATTTTTTAATTAGTTGAGATTTTAAGTGGAACTGTTATTTTGGAAGGATTATGATGAATAAAAAAACGATTTTGATTACAGGTGCAGCAGGTTTTATTGGTTCAAATTTGTGCCTGAAGATATTTGAAAAATATGAAAATATTCATATCATTGGTATTGATAATATGAATGCCTATTATGATGTGAATATTAAGAAATGGAGATTATCTGAAATTGAACGTGCTGCTGAAAAAGCAGGTGTGAATGGTTCTGAATGGAATTTTATCGAGGGCAACATAGCAGATAAGAATTGTATCGATAAGTTATTTGCTACATATAAGCCGGATATTGTAGTCAATCTTGCAGCTCAGGCCGGAGTACGTTATTCCATCACCAATCCGGACGCGTATATTGAGAGCAACCTGATTGGGTTTTACAATATTTTGGAAGCATGCCGTCATTCTTATGATAATGGACAATCCGGAGTACAGCATCTGGTTTATGCAAGTTCATCTAGCGTGTACGGATCTAATAAGAAGGTGCCGTATTCTACGGAGGATAAGGTGGACAATCCGGTTTCCCTTTATGCTGCGACTAAGAAATCAAATGAGCTGATGGCGCATGCGTATAGTAAGCTTTATAATATTCCGTCTACCGGACTTCGTTTCTTTACGGTGTATGGACCAGCGGGCAGACCGGATATGGCATATTTCGGATTTACGAATAAGCTTAAAAAGAATGAAAAGATTCAGATTTTTAATTATGGAAACTGCATGCGTGATTTTACTTATATTGATGATATTGTAGAAGGAGTGATGCGTGTGATGCAGGCTCCACCGGAAAAGAAGACGGGAGAAGATGGTTTACCGGTTCCACCGTATGCGATATACAATATCGGAAATAATCATCCGGAGAATTTGCTTGAGTTTGTAGATATCCTGCAGCAGGAACTGATCCGGGCGGGCGTTTTGCCGGAGGATTATGATTTTGACAGTCATAAGGAGCTGGTGCCGATGCAGCCGGGCGATGTGCCGGTTACTTATGCGGATACATCGGCGTTGGAACGTGACTTTGGATTTAAACCGAGTACGGATTTGCGGACGGGGTTGCGGAAGTTTGCGGAGTGGTATAAAGAATTTTATAGTTAGAAAGTATTCTTTACAAAGATAATTGTATACGAATGGATAAAATAGTAGTATATTTGTATAAATGGATAAAACAGTGATTAAAATGATAATATCATGTAGGAAATATGTGATAGGAGGAACCTGTGGAATTTAATATTAACAATGTATGTAAAGTGAACAAGGCTGACATTACTGCGAATGGAATTACCGTTATCGCCGGTTATAATGATACCGGAAAGTCTACTATTTTGAAATCAATCGACGTTTTCTTGAAAACTTTTGGAAAAAAGCAAGAAAATATTGAAGCAGAAAGATGGAATAGTATTTTTCAGTTGTTGGTGCAGAAACAAGAACTTCTTAACCAAATAAACCCTCAGGTTGGGCTGGAACGATCGGTTTATGACCTCTTTGAAGAATTAAATAATTCAAATATGTGTATTGATGGAATTGAATATTTGTATTTTAAAGATGTTTATTTGAAAGTTATTCGGGAGTATCTTCAGTATGTGGGAAGCTCTGTAGATAAAAAGAAACTATGCTCCGACTCGTTTATAAAGGAACTTTATGATGGAATAGATGAGATTAAGAGTCGACCTCTACAGAGTTATTGGAACTATCGTACTATGATGGATCTGCGAAGTGAGTTTAGTGGAGCATTGGTTAATTTAATAAACCATAAAGCATCAATGATTTCAAGTGGAAATCATCGGGAACGAAAAATTGTATTTGAGGGAAATAGATTGCATGTAGAAGGAGATGGAGTTTTATTAGGTAATATTCTTTATATGGAAACTCGAAATTTGCTGGATGATTTAGGAACCAGATCCAGGCAGTCGTTTAATAGTTTGAGAAGATATCTATATAAGGAGCCGAAGATTGAAGCCCTCGAGCAATATGATACGCTTGAACAGAATAAGAAAACATTAAACGAAATATTTAAGGTGGTTTTGCATGGAAAACTGATGAAGGATGACGATGTTATAAAATATCATGATGATCAGATAGACGAACTGATTAATTTACGAAATGTCGCATCAGGTATGTAATCTTTACTGATTATACAAAGATTGGTAGAGAATGGATCATTGACTTCAGGATCCTGGCTTTTGATTGACGAACCGGAAACGAATTTGCATCCGGAATGGCATATTAAGATGGCTGAGATTTTAGTTTTGATGAAAAAGGAAATGAATATTAATGTTATCGTATCATCACACAGTGCATATTTTATTCGTGCATTGGAAGTGAAACTGGCATCAAATCAAATGTTGGAAAGTGGAAATTTTTATCTTATGGAGAAAAATGGAAAGATGTTTGATGCTGTGGATGTGAGCAAAAATACAGAACGAATTTACGAACAATTATATAAGCCATTGGAAGAATTGTAATAATATAAAGGGGAACAGAACAAATGACAAAAGTAAATTTGCCTGATGAGAAGGTGACGTTAGAAAAATGTTCTGAAAATGATAACGGGGAAGCTGTTACGCATTTGCAAAATATGGTATTTTGTTTAGAAAAGTTTCAGGAATCAAAGTGATTCCTGAAATCTTAAAAATTAATCACGTTGAAATAAATCACGGGTATACACTTTATCATGTACATCATCCAAATTAGAGTCATAGCGGTTTGCAATAATGCTATGACTCATTTTTTTGAACTGATCCAGATTATTTACAACTTTACTTCCGAAAAAGGTGACACCATCTTCGAGAGTTGGTTCGTAAATGATAACAGTTGCGCCCTTCGCCTTGATACGCTTCATGACACCTTGAATACTGCTCTGGCGGAAGTTGTCAGAATTGCTTTTCATGGTAAGTCGGTAGACACCTATAATAATTTCTTTCTCTTTGGAAACATCCCATTGACTGTTGGCTTCGTAGGCACCTGCCAATTGAAGAACACGGTCTGCAATAAAATCTTTTCTTGTTCGGTTGCTTTCTACAATAGCGGACATCATATTTTGTGGCACATCATTATAGTTGGCAAGAAGCTGCTTGGTATCTTTCGGGAGGCAGTAACCGCCATAACCGAAGGATGGGTTGTTGTAATGGGTTCCGATTCGCGGATCAAGACACACACCATCGATAATATCTCTTGTATTTAATCCTTTCATTTCTGCATAAGTATCCAATTCATTAAAATATGATACACGAAGTGCCAGATAGGTATTGGCAAATAATTTTACAGCCTCTGCTTCGGTGAATCCCATAAACAGTGTATCGATGTTTTCCTTGATTGCTCCATCCTGCAGTAATGCTGCAAAAGTGTGGGCAGCTTCGACCAGATGTGAATCTTCCGGATCAGTAGATACAATGATACGGCTGGGATAGAGATTGTCGTACAGTGCCTTGGATTCACGTAGAAATTCAGGGCTGAAGATGATATTGGAACTGTGATATTTTTCTCGAACAGATGCGGTGTATCCGACAGGTATGGTGGATTTAATTACAATGATTGCATCCGGATTAACTTTCAGAACAAGTTCAATTGCTGCTTCTACTGCGGAGGTATCGAAATAATTCTTCTGGCTGTCATAGTTGGTAGGAGTTGCTACAACGACATAATCAGCATTTTTGTATGCGGCTTCACCGTCTAATGTAGCAGTCAGATCCAGTTCTTTAGTGGTCAGATATTTTTCAATGTATTCATCCTGGATGGGAGACTGACGCTTGTTAATCATATCAACTTTTTCCGGGATAATATCTACAGCTGTGACGTGATTGTTTTGTGCCAATAGAGTAGCGATTGACAGACCAACATATCCGGTTCCGGCCACAGCAATGTTCATAGGTGATGGTACATTCCTTTTTTTCTCATGTATTCCATTTGTAAATACGTCAGTGGGTTCGAAACCGAGGACTTCTCCTAACTGTTCCAATTGAGGAATGGAAGGAAGAAAGTCTTCTTTTTCCATACGAGAGATTAGGGAACGGTTGATTCCGGTTGCATCAGCAAGAGATTGCTGTGTCATGGAGAGTTTTTTACGGTTCGTGATTATGAGGTTTGCCAGGATGGCAGTGGAGAGTTTTTTCATGATGATTTCCTTTCTGTGGCTATAAAATAATGAAAAAGTTATTTATAATAACAAAATAGTGCTAACAACTGTTTGTATAGTATCATAAATTAAACAAAAATGCAATGAAGTGTGAATTTGAACGACAAAAATGTAAGCTGGAAAAGAAAAAGTGAATTTCTTTGTTCAATGGACGGTAGAGTTAAACTTTGCAATTTTTATGGGTTTTCCGCTTCTTTTGAGGTGTTCTTTGTGGTATAATAGAAATATTAAAAGGAAACAGAAAATCACATATTAGTAAGCGCAATAGAATTAAAATTTTTTGAGTACAGAGATCTCATCATCCAACTGAATGTAACAATTGTTACTTAGACATAGTTGATTCAGTCATTAAAGCAGGATCGTAAAATAGACCGTGAGCATATACAGAAGCTTTTTTCAAAGATTGAAGAAGAAATTTTTAAAGGTATTTCTGCTTACAACGAGTGTCCGGTAGGTTAAACTGCAAATGGAATGACAGTATTTATGTAACTATTCCTGCTGGGAAAGTAAGATATTGGAAAACTTGTTGATAGATGAAATGCTGCTATTGTTCTAAAGTTGTATATTCGTTGTGACGACTATAAAGAAAATGGTATCGAGTTTTAAGTGTGGGGATACAATTTGAAAATTTTATTTTGGAATACACATAGTAATAATGTGAATGAATATATTGTTAATCTGGTTATAGACAATGGCATAGATGTATTGGTTATGGCTGAGTATGAAGACAACGAAGATGAGTTAAAAATGCTTTTTGATAAAGCAGGAATTTCTCTAGCTTTGTAGAATGCAATTAGGTACTATAATCAAAGTATTTGTGGTTGAGGACTTACGAAAGGAAACATATGGTAATTAATTTCTAAATTATCATGTAGTGAAATGATGAACAAATTTGAGTATTTATATCAAAAAAAACAGTTGTTAGAGAAAGAAATTGCTAAAAATGATTTATTTAAACTATGTACAAAAGATGCAATCCAATGTGTAATGGTAAAAGTGGGAATGTTATATTCCTATTTTAATGCAGGAGAACATAATAAGAAACAGCAGTATATAAAACAGTTGATAAAGACAAATGCAACAAATGTTGATGAAATTACTTTTTTTCAAGAATCATTAAAGTGGATATGCAGATGGTGTTCAGAATATTGTGTGGTTGAAAGCAATTATAGTGGTGAAATATTTGCGGATCAGGTATATGAATTAATGGGATTAGCATACGCATACAATGAGTTTGTTAAATTTTCCTTTTATCATAGTAAACACATAGTGAATTATAACGTATATGGAAATTATATACAGTTTGAGCATATAAATGAAGAAAGCTACCAAGTTCATGAATTGTATAATACATGGATTAGAAAAAATACTGAAAAAAGAGAATATTGGAACTGTTTAACTAAGTGTAGCACTAAATCTGGCTTTGAGATGATGGAAGTTATTCATAGAAGTGATTTCAATTTTAATTATAATTTTAAGTTTGGAAAGTTTACTTTGAAAGATTATGAAGAAGTTTCTGTAGCATTGAATAATTATGTGATAGGCAAAATGAGTAATAACTTAATGATTCCAGGAATTGCGGGCGTTAGTGTGTGGAAGAAAAAAGATTTGGTGAAGATGTTAGTTCAGGAGTCTGGAATAGATGAGGAAAAAGTAGAAGAAATGATTACTTTTTTCCGATATAATACAGAAGACAAAAATGCAGATTTGTCTTTAAACTATTTTTTAGAATTGGATGGTGGCAGAATATTGTTCTCAGAGGCTATATTTCATATGCAAAGACCTGCAACGAATGCTTTAAGAATTTTAGCAAAATGCAAATCTGAATTATATGATAAAGAACAAAATATGTTTGAAAAAGAGCAAAAAAACAGAATTAAGAAAATGGTCGAGAAAAGATTTTTGGTTGCTAATAATTTTACAAAGGCGCAGAGCATTAGATCTGGAATGGATATGTTGGTTTATGATAAGAAGAATAATCATTTACAGGTAATAGAATTAAAATACAAAATTCCGGTTGAGTCAGAAATGGATATAACAAATTTGGATAAGATGCTAGGCAAGGCATACACTCAATTGACATTGGCAAAAAAGTATGTTGGTGAACATGAAGAAATATTGGAAGAATATTTTGGAAGTGAATATATAGGAATAACTCCTAAAGAAGTGGATTATTTTGTGATAACGAATTATGAAATTGGAACAGGAGTTAATTGTCAATTGCCGTCACCAATTTTGCTAGAAAATCATTATATGCAACTAATGCAGCAGGAAGATGGAATGAAGTTGGTTCAAAAAGTGCTTCGGGATAAGAAAAAGGGTATGGGAGGAGAAATAAGAAAGCGTTATAGTAGGTTTAGCTTAATTGATTTTAAAATTAAGATTCCGGAAACTTTGATGAGATTAAGCGGGGATATTGAACAGAATTTGATGATTTGATAGAATTATTAATAGGATATTGGCTGAAATTTAAAAGATAGAGAAAGGCATAAGATATGGGGAATAAGGATAATCTGCAGTACTCGTTAAGACTTTGGATGCTTGTAACTATAATTACAGCGTATATTGGTACTATGATTATAGGGGATGGGGTTCTTATATACATATTATGTTGTTATGATTTTAAATCACATATACTAATGCATACGGTACTAGCCTCTATTAGTGGGGCACTATGTACATGCGGTATGCAATATGTTAAACGAATATATAAAGCATGCATTTATAAGAGAGTAGAGATTATAGCAGATAAGAATGAAATTGAATGTATTGGGAATTTTATATACTTTATGGCACGTCCGCTTTTTGCAATTGCATTTGTAATCATTTTTATTTTTGCTATAAAAGCTGGGATAATTGTAATTATGGATACTGGGAATTGGGTTGAAAATGACAAGTTTTTATATGTTTGTACAGTTGTATCATGTGTAATTGGTTTCTCAGTGGGAAGAGTATTAGATATGTTTCAGGAAATATCTATTAAAGGGATTGAAAAAGTTAAGGGGGATAAAAATGGATAAGGCGCGATATGAATATCGAAATCAAATGATACAGGAGTTGAAGAAAAAAGCAGGTGAAGTTAAATTACTCAAAGAAACGCATAGAAAAAGACGTCCTATTATTATTGAGTTTAGTGGATCTCCAAAAGCTGGAAAAACCTCGTGTATCAATTCGTTAAAACAGTTTTTGAAAAGAAATGGCTTTGAGGTTGAAGTGATACAGGAGCGAGCTAGTATATGCCCTGTTAGCGATAAACAGAGTCCTATGTTTAATATATGGACTTCATGTATGTCGTTAGCGGGACTCATTGGAATAGTAGAAGATAAGAAATCTACGTGTGATGTCATTATTTTAGATCGTGGAGTTTTTGATGCGCTATGTTGGTTTGAATGGCTGACTGCATACAATAAGATGGAAAGTGGTTTTCAAAAGAAGGTATGTGAATTTTTACTACGTAAAGAATTTGTCGGATTGATAGATATTGTCTTTTCGTTCACTGTTGAACCGGAAACATCGATAGAAAGAGAATATGCAAATTTATTGACAGATCAAATTGGATCAATAATGAATTTGGAGGTTTTAGGCGAGTATAAGAAAGCGGTAGATGTAACTGTTCAAAAAAACAAAAAACTATTTAAAAACATTATTCCGATAGATACAAATAAGAGTACCCAAGATGAAGTTGGAAAAGAAGTTACACAGAAGACATTAGAGACATTAAGTAATTTGTTGGACGAAAAAATAGGGTATATAACTATCAATAAAGCTCTTGAAGGGACATTAAATGAAATACCTGTAGGGTCAACAAATATTATGCATATTCCTTTACAACATATTAAATTTGATAAGCGTTTGCTGGTTGAACAGGAAGCAAAAAAATTGCAACCAATTCCAATTTTGGTGTTGACGGATATGGAAGAAAAGCGGATTTTTTCGGTAAAAAAACGAAATGAGGCACTTAGTAAGAATTCAACTGAAAAAAATAAATTACTTTTATATGTTGGGGGACACATTAGAGCAGAGGATGTTGTAAATGGAAGAAAAGGGGACTATTTACAAACTTGCAGAGAGGCTTTACAAAGAGAAGTAAAGGAAGAATTAGGTATTTCTATCGCATTAAAGAATGTTGAACCAATATACATATATGGGAAAGGAGAGCAGGAGAAGAAACATATTGCTATTTGTTATAAATATCCAATACAAACTGATGGATTGAAGATTACTATGGATTCGCATGAACTAATTAAAAATTCAGGAACGACAAAAAGTGGAAAGTTTCTTGAACTATCTGATATAATTGATGGAAAAGAAGAAATTGAGCAGTGGTCAGCGCTGATTTTAAATTATTATTGGGGAATTGAAATAGAGGCAGAGAGACAGATGTCTTTGTTTGATTAGGTTGAAAATATGGTGTTATGTAGAAATGTTAATTTGAGATTGCAAATATATGTATTAAGAAATATTCTTCCACAATATAAAAAATTAGATGCCGCCCATAATAAAATGCACATACAGTATGTGATCCGAAGAAGCCTAGCAATTGCGAAGGAGTATAATGCAGATGCAAACATGGTTTATTGTATTGCTGCATTTCATGATATTGGAATGCTAGAGGGGAGAGAACAACATGAGGTATGGGGGGCTGAAAAAATAAATGCTGACAAGGTGATTACACACTTGTTTAGCTCAAAGCAGATGGAACTTATGAAAGCTGCAATAAGAGAACATAGAGCTTCATATATAGGGACATATACATCAATTTATTCAAGGATAATTTCGCAGGCTGACAGAAGTTTTGATATTTTTTTGATGACAAAACGTTCCATAAAATATGGAAAAAGATATTTTCCAGATTACTCGTATGAGCAACATTATAATAGAACATACAAATATTTGAAAAAGAAATATGGAAGAGAAGGCTATGCACACATGGTATTAGAATATTTGCCAGACGAAAAAAAAATAGACAAAATACAAAATATTTTGGATGATGAAAAGCAATTTCGTATAGTGTTTGATAAATGTTATTCAGCTGCGAATAAATCTGGTTTGTGAGTAATCCATTGAATCACATGAAAAGAGTCTACAACTGAGATCGCATTGGGAAAATATCGATTAACCCAGTTAATGTAAGAATTATACATATCTGAAATGAGATATTTTACCATTGCGCGTTCTTCAAGTGTAAGTCCTCAATTAGCGAGTAGCACAACAAAGCAAAACCCTGCATTACTGCAGGGCTAAGCTGATTTTGATATATGTTTGTACATTGAAAAATTAAGATTTCTTAAAACGACTTGGACAAGTCTCCTGGATACGTGGTGCTCATGGAAGAAGTTCATTGATGAATTTTAGATCTGTGTCATTCATGTTCTTTAGAATCTCAGTAAGCAGTAATTCGAAGTATTGATAAACATTCAGGTAGTTGGCTTTCGCAGTCTCAACAATACTATAGATCATTGCACTGGCACGGGCTCCGTTTGAGGTCTCGATCAAAACAAAGTTTTTACAACCAATGGTGAAAGGACGAATTGCCTGTTTTGCATAGTTGTTATCCATAGGAACATCGCCATCATTCAGGAAAGTGCGGAGATAGAATTTCTGATGGATGCTATAGGCTGATGCTTTTCCAATCGTACTATTTTTTTAGAAAGTCTCTCGGATGATCGGCTTTACGCGAAGGCTGCCAGCCAAAGAGAACGATCGGCCTGGCCTTCTCCGTTGGGCGGTTACGGTATACCCACATGTAGGTTTTCTTTTCGTTTTTGATTTTGTTGTTATCGATGCGCATCATCTTAACCGGTGTCTCGTCTGCATGGATGACGTGACGCCGGTGATAGATCTCGTCCGGAAGTTTTTTGTATCTGTGAGGAAAAAGCCTGGCCAGTTTTTCATCCGGAAGCCGGTGATCAATGACGCGGGCAGACCGTCGAGATCAGCATCTTTAAGCATGGCGGACCGCCTTAATGATGGTTGCCAGAAATGCTTCTGAAATGTCGGAATCGAATTCGATGGAGATGTTATTGTATGTAAGTTTTGTGGTCGAGTGAATCGCGCGATTCGAGTTATACGATACAAGAGATATTTTTTCAAAAATATGATATCATGATAAGGTACTTGTGGTTGAGGATTTACAAATGTAGAATAGTGCTTGATAAAAACTAGAACGGGATAGTATTCTTTCAGTAAAAACCTATGAGGTGGACGGATATGAGAATGAAATGGCTTCATATTTCAGATATACATTTAAATAAAACAGGAACTGAAACAAGGCGTATGCGAATGCAACTTATTAGTTACCTGAAATCTGCTAAGGTGTCATATGACTATCTGTTTGTGACCGGTGATTTGCGTTATGCTCCAAATGGTGTTTTTGATCCTGAGACTTGTATATTTTTGTCTGATGTTATGAATGCAGCACATGTTCGCATAGAAAATGTCTTTATCATTCCAGGAAATCATGACATTGATCGAGAAAATTTTGACAGAAAAAATCATCTTACCTCGATATGGGGTAACTTCGACTCCTATTATAATTCCAAGGAGGGAATCTTTCAGGATGAGGACTTGATTGCAATCGCATCAGGGCAGGAAGATTTTAATGAAATCATAGAAAGCTTCTACGCAGACATTCCTGATAGAATAGCAAAGTATAAGGACAATTTGCATCCACATTTTAATATTGTAGCGGACAAGATTAATGTTTTGCATGTGAACAGTACACTGTTATACTCAGTTGAGCATCAGAATGAGCTTGCAATCGGAACATATCATCTTTTGGATGCCCTTATGAACATTGATAAATCTAAACCGACAGTTCTGTTGTCACATTATTCTTTTGATTTCCTTAACAGAAATGAACAGAAGGAGATACTGAGACTCCTTACAGATTTTAATATCCAACTATGGCTTGCAGGTCATGAACATGATGAAATGCTTCGCAGACAGAGAGATTTTTTTTATGAGTTTCAGGGGGGAAATCTGCTTTATGAGCCTGGAGACACGAATAGTTGTGTATTGGTAGGAAATTTAGACCTCGAAACAGGGAATGGTCTTATGCAAGGACTGGAATGGCATACAGATTTGGGCTGGAGACTCAGCGAAAATATAAGTCATCAGACTGACAGAAGCAGATACCATTTCAAATTACAAGATGACAATGCCATGAAGATAGCATTGGAATGCGGAGCCAAGAGTGATGATTTTACTTCAATAGCAGGGGCACCATATGCTTTTGAAACGTATGTGCCTGAAACAGAATCCATACCCGCAATGCCAGAAGCGGATTTTAAGATGGCAAAGAAGAATCTTGGCGGAATAAGTGCATCACCTAGTTTGGAAAATTATGACGAGGAAAATGATGACTCTTATGCGATTACCTCAGTCCCTTGGATGCAAGAAAATGGCCTATCACTTCTTTGGGGGAGAGGACAAGAGGAGTCCTATAAAGGATTTTTGTACCTTGATGGTTGTTTTGCACCATTTATGGAGGTAGATGTCTTTCAGTCTCATTATGATTCCTTCGATAATTTTTTAATGAAGAGCGACAGTATGGAGATTCATGTAATTAAAGCAGGAGACATGATTGTATATATTTCTTACAGATATGATCTTTCAAAGTATAGTGACGTAGACATGCGCCTGTTTCATTTTAACAAAATTAAGGAATACATGGGCTCAAATAAGGTATTTGTGAAGATGGTGGGACATGAAACATATAATCTTAATTACAAAACGCAGCTTGATACAGATGAATGGCGTGAAAATCTTAAATTAACCGATTATTGGATACAGCAGATGCAAAAGATTTCCAAAATTGAAGGCTATTATGGAATAAAATTTTATCTGCCAATTAAGGGAACTGACGAGGATTATCTTGCCATAGAGGTTTTGAGTGATTCCATAGATGGTAAATATTGCCGGACACTTCCTCCTATGAAGATGAAGGGACAGTTGTTCAGAAAAAAGTATTATCTAAAAGAAAAAATTGATATCGAATGCACGGACAGATTGCTCAGGCTTACGTTATTTGGATATTCTTTTCAACCAGTACGGCAGTATATTATCCCAGGTGAGTATGTTTGGGATAAGAGACAAAGTGGATGGATGAATAGAGAGGCTGGAGGAGTTCCGATATGCGTTGACTTTGAAGTGTCTTATGAGGCAGATAAAAACCGTGAATTGATATCGTATATTTCTTTCGAAGAACATCAGAATGAGTTTGATTTGAATGATGTTCCTGAACTTGATGGTGCTTTGGAAAAGTTTTTTGACGAATATGTGGACCTTACATATGGAATACAGCGTAATCATCAGCTTTTCTTAAATTATTTGGATTCACTGTATGCAATTTGTGTAGAAGACGGGGAAAATGAACTGCGGGAGAGAGGCTTTGTGAAGAACTTCTATGATAAAGTGACAGTTAACCGTCTTACGGATAATGCAGTAGCTGCAGGTCGTAAACTGGTTCAGGGTATCGATGCTGTTGTTCTTAAATATGGAGCGCAGGACGGATTTAGTAATACGGTCTCCGAGGATAATCCTGGATATCAATGGATGGTTGTCATGAATGAATACAGTGTCAATGGACATTTTCCCATAGCACTAGATGAGTCTGGAGAAGCTTATTATGATTTACTGGTGATTCGAACCGAAGCTAAAAATGAAAGTGACCGAAAGTTAGTGGATTTTATTGATTTGTTTAAGAAAGGGGTCCTAGTGGATAAAAAGCCTGTTCTTATCCATTATGATATGATTAGAAACTTTTCCTATGCTGTGGCTGAAATTCAGAAAAAATACTATTTATATATGGAACATATTCTTAATGATTACGTAGATACGATGAAAGAAGTTATTGAAAATAATCCGGAGCTGGTGCATAAGGGAAAGTCTTTTACAAACCATATTGTATATACGTTGGCAACGGATCCTACTAACATGCATATTTTCGGAAGAAACGAAGATGTTATGGGGGATTTCTATAGATTCAAAAATGAGGCAGATAAACATTTCGATTTACAGAAAATAGGAATGAACAATCCGTAAATATTGTTATAGTGAAATCAGATGATGGGGGCTATTTAAAATGGGATTAAGTGATTACATAGATAATCTTGATACAAAAAATGAATTTCAATTTTTTAATTTTCAAGACTTATCGAATATGAACAAGGTATTTGATTATTACAAAAAATATGCAGAGAAGATATTAAATTTTAATAATTCAGAAGGTAATATATACAATAAAAAAGTGGAAAAATTTTTTGAATGGAATTATGCTTGGGATTTTTCAATTAATGCAGGTTCCAGGGAGAAATTCTATAAGGAGCAGCTCCAATTGAATGAGGGAACAATATGCATTTTTTTATCAATGGGTTAATGAAAGTGGTGTATTTGAAATCGGCGAAGATATTGTTGAAGCAATTCATATAAATTTAACGGAACATTTTATGGAGGACGAGTTTTCTGAAAGGATCTCCATGAGCACCTCATTAAGAAAGAATAATATTGCAGAGTATCTGGCTAAGTTCGCAATTGAGATAATTGTTGCGCATGAAATAGGACATTTATATAATGGACATACAGAATATTATTTTACGCTTCAGCAAGAATTAAACTCAGGTATTTCGGAAAAACGCAGAGAACAGTGTTTGCTTGATTTAAGAACACTGGAGTATGATGCTGATGCATATGCTGTAAATCGTGTGTTAGAGGAAGTTGTTTATTTGATCGAGTGTCAGGATAAAATATTAAATCTATTGGAATCTAAAGAGAAAGTTTTAGATTTGTTAATGCATGCAATTCATGGACTGTGTTTTTTGATGCGAATAGAGGAAAGTGAAAGAATTGATAAAAATGCGGAACTAGATCATCCTCATCCAATTATTCGTGAAATATGTATGATCAGTGCTTTGAAACAGCATTTTAAAAAAATGAAGGAAATAAAAAATATTGGGTATGAGTATGATTTTGAAAAAAGTATAGTTATTCAAAAAGCAGAAAGTACGATGTGTGCTATAAAACACAGAGATTCTGGAGAATTAAAAGAAATATTTCAGAATAAGTTTGAAATATTGCAAAATGGTTGTAATGAATTTGATTTAAACTGGAAAAGAGTGGCAAAATATATTAAGGCAAGTTCGAGATTACCAATAGAGGGAATTGATTATAATTAATCGTAGGGCAGTATATGGATTAATTATTATTATTTGAGAGTAGGAGAATAATAGAATGCAAATTTGGTTAGAAGTGAAAAATTTTGCAAAAATAAAAGAAGCAAAGGTTTGTGTAAACAAATATGCTGTTTTTGTTGGTCCAAATAATTGTGGAAAAACTTTTTTGATGCAATTGATTGAGGGAATAAATGGCTATTGGAATAAATTAATTGATGATTCGGCAGTAAATTCATTACTCTATGAGGAAAGTGACAATAGTAGAATATTTAAAATAAATTCAACTACGCTTTCAGAATTTACGAAAGTGATTAACCAGAATATTAAGTATGAGTTGCAAAATATTGTTTTGGAGACATTTGAAAAAAGTATTTCTATAGATGAATTAATCATAGAAATTGAATTAGATTCCAATGAAGAATATATTATTTATAATGGAAAGGGAGCCGAATCAATTGGACCATTAATGAGGCGAACGCAAGAGGGGCAGAATGACAATATTTTAGAGATTTTAGATAACATGAATGGGCAAACACTATTTTGTTTAATGAATAAGAAAAATATTAAAGATAATTCAGAAGTTTTATGGGCATTATCAATGGGATCAGATTGTATTGAGTTGGTAGCGACAAAGAGGTTAGTTGGTATGTTATTAAGAATAGATAGTTTATACATGCCAGCATCTCGGAATGGTCTTATGCTGTTGTATCGCGAGTTTTTTGCGCATAAAACAGATTCTTTGCTATCTTTTCAGAGAAGTGGAGGAACTATGCAAGAACAGGAAAGTGGATTATTGAATCTGACCAAACCAATGTATAATTTCTTACGTTTTTTACAGACATATAGTCTGGATGAAAAACAGATGGAACACTTCCAGAAAGAGATTCAGTTTTATAATGAGAAAATTATAGACGGACATATCACGACTGATGGTCAAAATGGATTTCAATATTCAAATCGACTTGGTATGGAAAATGTGCCAATGTATTTGACATCTTCAATGATTAATGAGGTCGCACCGTTATTTTTGGCAATGACTTCAAAAAATAATTATGAAAGATTCATTATTGATGAAGTGGAAGCCAGTTTACATCCTGAGAAACAACGGGAACTAGTTCGCTTGTTAAATCGGTTATATAATAGTGGACGTAAATTTATCATAAGTACACATAGTGATACGTTTGTGAATAAGCTGAATAATTTGGCGATCTTATCCAACTATGTTCATAATAACGATGATGAAAATGTATTAAATCAGTTTGAAGTTGATAAGACTGATTTGATAAAAATAGACGATTTGTATGTGTATGAGTTTGTTCGGACCGAAAATGGACAATGTGAAGTACATGAAAAAGTCTTTAATTCTAAGTACGGATATCAATTTGATTTATTTACGCAATCGGCTTTGACAATATATAATGAGGCGGTTAAATTGGAGGAATTGACAAAAGATGCTTAATCTTCAAATTAAAGATATTAATTCCAAAAATATTTCTAAAAATGTTTTATATAAGGTGCCGGAATCTATGCAGATTTTATTTGTGGAGTCACATGAAGACAAATGCGAAAAAGTTATTCTGGATTATAAACTAGAGAATGAGCAATTTGGAATATATGCCACAGAATATAGAGCACCTGTGATTAAAAAAGGAATCAAAACTACGGATATTATTGCCTGTATTATTGATGAAAAGCAAAAGAGCATATACACATTGGTTGCTGATGTGAAATCCAATATTTCTTCATTTAGTGATGACTTGTCAAAAGATGATGCTTTAATAACTGTTATAAAAGAAGTAAGAGATTTTTCGGAACAAATTGAGGATGGGCTCTTACATAAAGAAAACTTTCTTATGTATCATAAAAATGAAGGTTTTAATGAAAGATGTGAAATGGCAATTTTTACGCGAAATTTTGAATGTGAAAAGTTTAGAGATGCGGCCAGATATATAGAAAAATTATTATATGATGATAGTGAAAATGGTCAGGTATTAGCTGAAATCGTAATGAAAAGAAACCTTATGAGATATAAAGGTGAGGAAAAACGACTTCTTAAGTTTGCTGAACAAAAGTTGCTTATCAAGGATAAGGAGCTTGATCTAAAGGTATATCTTTTGAAGAAGGAAAAAAATTCCGGAGATTATACGTATAAAATACCATTAAAACTATAAGAGCTCCGATGAAAAAAGAAAAATGATATTTTGTTTAAGTTTATGAAGGAAGAGAAGAAATACTAATGGAAAGCCTATGATGAATGTCTGAATCGATAAATGGGAAAATGGTATTATATGTGGCTTATCCAAAGGCTAAGGAATGGGCATATGAAAGCGAAGCGAGATCAGGACGGTTACATTGAATCTGGTGGCAGATTGATAGTATTGGCCGAGATGATGAGGGATGCATATGAAAATGAAGTATAGGATAAAAGAGGCAATGCAATTTTTGACGTTTGCTTTTTATCCCAGAACAACATTGATTGCCTGTGCGATTATTTCGGTGATCGTTATTGTTATACTTGGAATTGTGATGGCATTCACACCGCAAGATTCCGGTAGTTATAATATGGTGTATGCGTTGACTACAGGTGCGATTGCCTCCTTTTTTGTTACATTTGTTGTGGAAATGTCTAATAATTACAGGCATAATAAGTTGGCGTGGTATGAGTTGCAGGAGTATTACTCGGCAGTTATGAAATATGAGAGTTATAAGCAGATCATGATGCAACAAACTCCGCATCAGAGGGCGGAGAAGAAAGCGTACGATGAATTTGTAATGGCAGGTGGTGTAGAGGATAAAGCAGTACCGAAGGATATTATACAAATAACATGGGAACGATTACCGGATTTGATTTCGATTCTGAGAAGGACATACAATGATAAAAAAGAATTTCTGAGTGATGCAGAAATCGAGGAATTGCAAATTATTTTTTCGTATTATGAACAGATTCAATTTGCTGTGCGGGAACGGATACTTATGTCTCCGATGACATATGATGCACTTAATCATCCGGATGAAGAATATTTGAAGTCGATTTATCCATCGGATGTTATAAAAAATATGCCTGATTGGATAAGACATCACCTATCCAGTGAAGAAAGTCAAAAGGCATGTAATCGATATGCAGATGCAATTCTTGCGGATTCGTTTTTACTTTCAGAATTTATGAAGAATTACGATATATCACAGAATGGGATTGATAGATATCAGGATGAGATAAATCGCATGGAAGAAGCAGAAGTGGACGAGCCGGAGGATATTGACTATGATGAAGTTGATTTTTCGGAACCGGATGACGAGGAAACATTTCGAGCACAGAATGAAGAATTTGACAGACAGATGGAATTGGAGCAAAGACCGTTTGTGAGTTGGCAGTTAAGCCAGTGTTGTCTCGATATAGCGGAGAGTTTGGATGTGCTTGAGAAGAGTATACGGAAGAAACCGTATTATGGAATGATGATGAAGCATTATAATAATTGTGCAAGAGCGCCGTTGGATGATACGATATCAATATTATCGTATGAGAGTGAAAAGCGTCGATTAGATAATAAGCTTGAGAAACAGAAAAATGAGGACAATCGGGTTTACCAATAAGCTGAAAAATGATGAAAAGATTCAGATTTTCAATTACGGAAACTGTAAGCGGGATTTTGGATTTAAGCCGAGTACAGATCTACGGATTGGTTTTAGAAAGTTTGCGGGGGGTATAAGGAATTTTACATGTAGAGAAAATATTTTTAATATAGTATACGAATGGATAAAATAGTAGTATATTTGTATAAATGAATATATTAGTAATCAAAATAGTAATATCATGTAGGAAATATGTGATAGGAGGAGCTTGTGGAATTTAATATTAAAAATGTATGTAAGGTAAATGAGGCTAAGATTACAGCAGATGGAATCACAGTTATAGTTGGTTATAACGATACTGGAAAGTCTACTATTCTGAAATCAATAGATGTTTTTTTGAAAACCTTTGGAAAAAAGGAAAAAAATATTGAAAGGGAAAGATGGAATAGTGTTTGGCAATTGCTGTCTCAAAAAGATGAGCTGTTTAATAATATAAATTCTCAGACGTGGATGAGACGGTCTATGTATGAAGTTTGCGAAGAATTAGATAAATCGAATATGCGGGTTGAGGAAATTGAGTATTCATATTTTAAAGATGTGTATTTGAAAGTTATTCGAGAGTATATTCAGTATGGGATAGATGCGGCAGACGAAAAGAAACTATCTTCAGATTCGTTTATAAAGAAACTTTACGATGGAATAGACGAGATTAAGAATCGTCCCCCGCAGAACTATTGGAATTATCATACCATGATGGAACTGAGAAGTGAGTTTAGTGGAGCATTGGTTAACTTGATTAATCATAAAGTTTCAATAATTTCAAGTGGAGCTCATAGAGAACGCGAAATTGCATTTGAGGGAAATAAGCTTCTTGTGGAAGGCGAGGGAATTTCATTAGGTAATATTATTTATATGGAAACCCGAAACATGCTTGATGATTTGGGCTCTAGATCAAGGACAACGTTTAATAGTTTGAGAAGATATGTATATAAGGAACCGGAGATTAAGGCTATCGAGCAATATGATGTAATTGAACGGAATAAGAAAACGTTGAATGATATATTTAAGGTGGTTTTGCATGGAAAACTGATGAATGATGATGATCTAATAAAATATCATGATGATCAGATTGATGAACTGATTAATTTGCGCAATGTTGCATCAGGTATGAAATCGTTATTGATCATACAACGATTGGTAGAGAATGGATCATTGGCTTCCGGATCCTGGCTTTTGATTGATGAGCCGGAAACGAATTTGCATCCAGAATGGCACATTAAGATGGCAGAAATTTTAGTGCTGATGAAAAAAGAAATGAATATCAATGTTATTGTATCATCACATAGTGCATATTTTATTCGGGCCTTGGAAGTGAAATTGGCTTCGAATCAAATGATTGAATATGGTAATTTTTATCTTATGGAGAAAAATGGAAACATGTTTGATGCGGTGGATGTGAGTAAGAATACCGAACGCATTTATGAGCAATTATATAAGCCGTTAGAAGAATTGTAGTAATGTAAAGGGGAACAAATGACAAAAGTAGATTTGCCGGATGATAAGGTTACGTTAGAAAAATGTTCTGAAAATGATAATGGGGAAGCGGTTACACACTTGCAGAATATGGTATATTGTTTTGATGATATAAGTCAGGACGAAGGTGACAAGTATCGAAGAAAGAAGAAATTGTATTCTGCGGATGGAATCCATATAAATGATCAGGGAGAGATCTTCTTTTTTGAATTTAAGAATGCGCCGCATAGTCATATGCCCTGGTCTGATATTGGGCGAAAGATGCATGATAGTATTTTAACCTGGCAGGTTTGTCAGGCGTCGAATGAGTCCTTAGACAATTTGATGAAAAAGAGTACATTTTTTGTAATATATAATGATAGTCATTATGAAGGTCAAAGAGAGAATCCGAGTGTTTCAATGGAAAAAATGACAGAGAAAATGAAATGCTTGGCCAAGCAGCGTGATGAGTCAATATTAGGTGGGTTAGATTTATATTTGCATTCATTTTATAAAGAAATACATACAATAGATGTTGATACATTTGAAGAAAGGTATGCGAGCAAAATCTTTAATAAAGTAAATATAGAAAGATAGATGTGTTGCAGTAACGATTTAAAAATCGCTACTGCAACACATCTAAGATGAAAAGCAGGTGATTTCAAATTTAAATATGACAAAAAACTTCCCAGAACTGCGAAGGAAAGATATTATAAATGTCAAATATCAGGAAATCAAAGGTTTTAAACTTCGGATGTATTGATGTTGGTGGATTCTATTAGCAAGGAAAGTTGTTTATATGGTATCATATATATCAGAATAACTCCTTTCTTGGGTACAAGGTTTATAGTTTCCAGGCAACTCTATTATACTATATCCGGTGAGGAGTTATTTTAATTTAGTGACAAAAAATGCCGTATTTATGCGGGCTGTGGCGTTTCACAAACGCCTAATAAAAAGAGTAATTTAAGAGGAAACTCAAATATTTGATGGGATTTCCTCTTATTTGCAAAATATGAATTGTTGCTGAGAAAAGGACGAATGAAGTAAAAGCTTGCATTTGAAATAAAAAAGAAGTACACTCAATTAAGTACACAAAAATAAGAATTGGAGAAATTACAAATGGAAAATCAGGTAAGGGAGATTTCACTTCGCCAGTTATTCTGGAAAGTGGTAATGGGATGGAAGTTATGGATTGTATGTGCGGTGTTGTTTGCAATTTTACTTCCGGGAGTGAAGTATGCAAAGGATGTGCGGGCATATCACGCGGCACAGCAGCCGAAGGATGAGAAGCAGGAACCGACAGTTGTTCTTACGGATGACGAGCAGCAGCAGATCGATGATATAAAGAGTTTAAAGCTTTTAATTGAAAAAAACAGCAATTATATGCAGAATTCGATTCTGATGAACATTGATCCCTATCAGGAGCACAGAATGGAATTACAGTATTACATAGATTCTGATTTTGTGATGAATTACACGAAGGACAGCAAGAAAGATTATACATCCGCGATTGCGAATGCCTATGTGGATTATGCCAATAACGGCGTGGATCAGAAAACGATATGGAAAGATGTTTCTACAAAGTCGGAAGATAAGTATCTGGCAGAACTTGTGTCTGCATATAATAACTCAGATAATACCTTTTCTGTGATTATTAAGTATACAGATAAAAAGGGTCTGGAAAGTGTGGCAAAGCAGATACAGAATGAACTGGAAAAGAAGCAACCGGAATTCAGTAAACGTATAGGCGGACATAAGCTCGTATTAGTATCAGAAAATTATCAGATATGTACCGATTCGGATCTTGCAACTTCTCAGGGGGATGTTTCGAATCTGATCAAATCCTACAGGGATCAGATTACTACTCTTAAGTCTGCTATGTCAGAGGATCAGTTGAGTGAACTGGAGCGAGAGGAAAATTTGGAGTCGGATGACAAGGAAGAGTCTGCAGCGGTGCAGGTTGCTGCTCCGGCTTTGAGCAAGAAATATGTGGTACTTGGTTTTGTGATGGGAGTATTTCTTGCCGCATTGTATTTGGTTTGTATTGCTGTATTATCAAACAAGCTGCAGGCAGCAGAGGAGTTGGTGCGATACTATAAGATGCGTCAGTTTGGTATTATCACCAAGGAGCAGCGCACAAAGGGAATTACTGGATTTTTACTGCGCATCAAGTATCGGAATCAGAAGATGCTTTCTCCGGAGGCATCCCTGCAGATGGCTTCTTCAAATATTGAACTGTATTGTAAGAATGAAGGAATTACAAAGCTTTTCCTGACAGGTTCAGAGATTGAGCGAATGAAGAAAGAATGGATCACAAAGCTGACCGAACATCTGAAAGCAAGTGGTATTCAGGTGGTATATGGGGAGAATATCTGTTATGATTCTGCAGCGATGCGTGAAGCTTCGGAAGCTGGCCATGTCGTGTTAGTGGAGATTACGGATACATCAATCTATCAGGAGATTGAAAAGGAACTTCGCATGTTAAAAGACTGGAATGTTGATGTCATTGGATGTGTAGGAGTGGAATAAAGAACAATGGGAAAATATTTTGGAACAGACGGTTTTCGCGGTGAGGCAAATAAAGTACTGACCGCGGATCATGCATATAAAATTGGACGTTACCTGGGCTGGTATTACAACCAGAATCACAGGGGACGGATTATTATTGGAAAGGACACACGTCGCAGCAGCTACATGTTTGAGTATGCGCTGGTTGCCGGTATTACGGCATCCGGAGCAGATGCATTCTTGCTGCATGTTACCACTACGCCAAGTGTGGCATATGTAGTCCGTACAGAAAATTTCGACTGTGGCATTATGGTTTCTGCCAGTCACAATCCATATTATGACAATGGAATCAAGGTCATGGATGGAAACGGACACAAGATTTCGGCAGAGGTGGAAGCTGCACTGGAGAAATACATAGATGGTGAGATGGGAGAACTGCCTTTTGCACTGCGTGACAAGGTTGGTGTGGCGCGGGACTATGCGATCGGACGGAACCGTTACATCGGCTATCTGATTTCTCTGGCTACCAGATCTTACGATGGGATGCGCGTGGGGCTGGATTGTTCCAACGGAAGTACGTTTAATATTGCAAAGAGTGTGTTTGATGCGCTTG